>ERZ651776.176-NODE-176-length-95030-cov-7.193222_pt1 | contig 95030 bp, 66 predicted proteins | sample MGYA00514761_ERZ651776 | MGnify/ENA metagenome assembly ERZ651776 | reverse complement strand
GTTTACTTCTTGGACTTCTTCGGCAACAAGACCGAGTGGATGTTCGGCAAGACACCGCCAGACGCGATCGTGACCGTGCCCAACAACTTGGACAATTCCTCGTCGTTTCTGATGGCCAATTGGATGTGTCTCGGTACGATTCTGGACTTTTTGTTGTCTCTGGAAGCGTTCCCGGCGAGTTCGAGAACTTCAGCCGCTAAGTATTCCAAGACCGCGGCCAAGTAGACCGGGGCGCCGGCACCAACACGGGTGGCGAATTTGCCAACCTTGAGGTATCTGTTTATGGATAGAAAGAGAGTTTAAAGTCAGCGCTTGTAATTTCAAAATCGTAGTATTCGAGGAACGGACGCATTTCCAACTCATCCAAATCGCTCTCGTCATCATCGACTGTAAAAAATGTAAACGATGTAACAAAACGTACCTAGCGATACGGCCAACCGGGAATTGGAGGCCAGCCTTCGCGGATCGCGAGACAGCTTTTTTGGAGGATTTACCTTTACCACGTCCAGACATTGTGTTATGTGTTTGTTTGTTTTAATGAGGAAGTTGGTGGAGTTTTTTGTGTTTTTTAGGGGGAACTGAAAAAGTGTCCACTCGAAATGCATCTTTCTGAAGCCAAATTCGGACAAATCCAGTATTCTTCGCCTCGAGTGACCAATGCTCTATTAAAAAGTATCCAATGCGTACTGTTCACTCATTACACCAATTGGAACCGCGCGTGACATTTTGCGCGCCAATTTATCGCGCGTAGAAGAAGCTGCGATCCATTCGATTCTGCTTTTTTTCAACAGATTTTGTAATTGTAGAAAAATCCGAGGACTCGACATTCAAATTTTCAAACGCCTCTGACCATTCCCCTCCAACACAGACGCCATTAGTAAACACACTCACATACACACACATAACAAAAATGGCCGGCAAGAAACCAGCAAAGAAGACCGTCAAAGGCGGCGCCAAGAAGTCCTCCAAGAAGAAGGTCGAAACCTACAAGATCTACATCTACAAGGTCTTGAAGCAAGTGCACCCGGACACCGGCATCTCCTCCAAGGCGATGAGCATCATGAACTCCTTCATCAACGACATCTTCGAAAAGATCGCGACTGAAGCCGCCAAGTTGGCCCGATACAACAAGAAGCCGACCGTGACGTCCAGAGAAATCCAAACGTCCGTTCGATTGATCTTGCCGGGTGAATTGGCCAAGCACGCCGTCTCCGAAGGGACCAAGGCTGTCACCAGTGCGTTTTTTTTTAAATTCCTTCAACGGGTCGAAATTTACTCACCTTTCCAATTCTCTCTTTATGATTACTTCTCTCATCATCAAAACAACAGAGTTTACCTCCGCGTAAGCGTTCACGGCCTCTTCTCGCTGTTGGTAACAACAACGAGAGCAAAAACAAATTGAGATTCTTATCTCAACCATACCTCAGTATCGTAAGAGAGAAGAACCACACAACAACGTGCACTTTAGTTTCCCTCATTTTGAAATTTCCCCTGCACGTGTAACTCGACAAAGTAGGCGAAACAAGACGCTCTCTATACTACGCATAAATTAATAAAACGAGAGATGCACCACGCCGTCGTCTGTCGTGTTCCACCATCCTATGCGTTTGGGCCTTTCACCTCCAGCAGAAGGAGAATAAATAATACGAAGAAGAACAACAAAAGCAGTTTCGAGAGGAGGGGTGTGAATATATCGAAAGCAGCGAACGTTTCCCCAACATCAACGCCACAGTTGTTAGAAGATGCATCCATCGCGGGAGTAACCGTCTGGCAACCGCCAACGGAAGGTTCGAACGCGCTCGCGAACGTGTTTGAATCGGCCTCGCCGATTGAAGGGTTAGGATCTATCACCGGATTTTGGTTTCTGGATGTGTTTGCGTTGATGAACGTGGTTCTCGTGTTCGCGTTGTTAGTAGGAACAACCGCGAAAGATATGAGTAGTAGTAGTAGTAGTAGTAAAGAAGACGAATAATAAAACACAAAGATGATGATAATACTATAGCGTAGGTACGTAGGCTTTAGCGATAATGATGATATAAAAAGAAATCTAAAGTATGATGTTGTGTATGGCTTTCCATCTATCCGCGGCGCTCGGCAACTCGTACCTTTCGAAGCAGTCCATAGCTTTGCGCCCGTAATCGTCCGGCGTCGTCACGCGAAACGCGTCTAAATCACCATTCACGTCTGGTGCGGACAGTTTCGTACGAATTTCCACCAACTTTCGCGATAACTGCGCGCTTTTTTGTCCTTTCTCCGATTTCAACGCCTCTCTCACTTTCTTCGTGCCCATCTTTTCAAACTCGTCCTCGCCGTTCTTCGCCGCTTCTAATATCGCGTCCACGTTGGCGTATTTATTCAACAATTTTCTCGCCGTTTTCGGTCCCACGCCTTCGACTCCAGGGACGTTATCGCTTGAATCTCCAACTAACGCTAAGAAATCTACGAATTGTTCCGGCTGAATCAACTCTTCGTGGGTCTTTGCGAACTCTCTCAAAGTGAACGCGCTAAACTGCCCTCCGCCGCCCGGCCGCAACATCCGAACGTTTTCGTTCAACAACTGACAAAAATCCTTATCCGGACTCGCAATGGACACCTTAAACCCTTTCTCCGTCACCGACCGCGTCGCTAACGTCCCGATGATATCGTCCGCTTCCACGCCGCTCACTTTCACCGTCTCGATGGCCATCGCCTCGACTAACTCGCTCACCTTCGGAATCAAGGCAATCAACGCCTCGGGAGTTGGCGGCCGATTCGCTTTATAATCCACAAACATTTCGTGTCGAAACGTCTTCCCTTTGCTATCAAAACACACCGCGAAATGCGACGGTTTCGATTCCAACAGAGCGCACATGGCGTGCGCGTACGCGTGCAAAACGCCCACATCTTCGCCTTTGCTGTTTATGAGTTTGGTCGCGTCCGAGCGCGCTTGGAAGCCGTAAAACGCGCGGAATAAGAAGGACATGCCGTCGACGAGCACTATGTGACCATTATTATTCGTATTATTACTGCTACTGCTGCTGCTGCTACTCTCGCGTCTCGCGTCGTCGTCGTAATCATCATCCTCGACGAGAACGACGACGTTGTTCTCGTCGTTGTCGTTGTTTAACGCCGAGAAAGACGACGACGAGGACGACGTTTTCCTCTTCCCAGCAGCACTCGCGTGAAAAGAAGAAGCGTAACAGTAGTTCCTCCGCGCGAGCATCATCCTTCGCGTCGTCGCGAGAGAAAACATCTTCGTCGTTAAGGTTTGGTAATACATATGTAACACAAAAGCAGTGTGTTTTGCGGGGAAATTGTGCGGCAGAAGTTCATCTCATCAAAACACTAACAACGCGACATCAGTATCACTCAAATCATCTCTCTGAATGGACGCGTACCTGTCGAAAGCCAACAACGCGGTACCGATCGTCGTGATCGATTACGGCAATCGAAACCATATTCTCGGCGGGTACTCCTCGTCCTCGATGGTAAGCAAACACCAACGAGAACATCAAACGCAAGAACCGACGAGAGTTTCCTCGGACTGCACCGTCGTCGAAGAAACGTCGAACTTGGAAAGCGCGATTCTTGGGAGACGCGTGGAATCGTTCGACGCCTTGCGAGCGGTGTTCGAAGCGCTCTTTTACGAGAATTTCGGGTGGATTAAACCCGAGGAAGAGGAAGAGGAAGAGAAGAACAAAAAGAACGTGTTTATCGTGGAACCGATTTTAGCCTCGAGACGAGAACGAGAACGCGTGTGTCAAATGTTATTCGAGGAGTTTCGAGTGTCCGGGTACGCGGCGGAGAACGCGGCGGTGTGCGCGTTAGCTGGAGTCGGGAGGTTGAACGGGATATCGGTGGACGTTGGCGCGGAGACGGTGGATTGCGCGACGGTTTCGGACGGGAAGATTGTGGAGAGCACGTGTCGACGGATCGAAGGCGGGGGCGAGCGGTGTTGCGAGAAAGCGTTGAGTGGAACGACGGTGCGAGAAGGGAAAGAGATTTACGCGGAGATGGAGAAATGGGAGAGGATGATTGTGAATAGACACTTAGCGAGGGTGAGATGGAACGCCGATGATGATGGAAAGAACGGAGGAGGAGAGGGAATGGAGTCGTATCAGTTGCCGGATGGAAATAAGATTAGCGTGGAAACGAAAGACGCGTTTGCGCTCGGCGACGCGTTGTATTGTTGTTCCTCAAATACGGACGACGACGCGAATAGTAAAATTGTCGAAGCCATACAGTCGGCGGTAGAGAATTCCTTCAGACACGCGCAAGCTGGGCATTTCTTTTCTCACGGGAAAGAAAACGCGTTCGAGTGCGTCGTCGCGCACGGCACGGAAAGTTCCGTCAAAGGTCTCCGCGAACGGTTAGGCGAAGACATTCGAACAAAGATTGCACCGGAAAGTGCCAAAGTGAACGTCGTCGCATCCGCGCCGGACTATTTGCACGAGAAAAGTATGGAGCACTTGAGCTGGACTGGAGGCGCGGTGCTCGGTAAAGTGACGTGGAACTTGAATCAACAGATTAGTAAAAGCGCGTACGAGGAGTGGGGACCAAACGTAGCGAATAGAAGTCGAAACTCGTTCTAGTTCTAGATGATAGTAAGACGAAAACATAGTACCGACTGGTAGTTTTAGAGAATGTAGATGGTTACAATAACAATATTCATTTAAATAGATATTTTCCCCTTCTCCTCTTTCTCCTTAGTACGATCTTCCCCACAACACCCAGACCGTGGCAGGTTTCCCGGTGATGAAGCACTTCGTTCCTTCTTTTAACGGCGGCTGAATGAATGGGATGCACAACGTCTTCGCCGCCCCGCCTTCGCTTTCTTCCGACGAGCGTTTCTTCACCTCTTCTTCGGACTCTTTCGTCTCGCACCACGGGGTCAACACCATCTTCTTTTGGTCCAACGCCGGGACGAAATCTTTCCATTCCGTGACCGTAATCGTAGACGTGTCGCGAATCGCCTTGGCTTGATTGAACATGTTTTGTTGAATTTCAACCAAAAGCTCTGGCACTCTCGCGTTTACGTCGGCTAATTTGCACACCTCTTTTTCGCGAGTGTCTCTGCGAACTAAAACGCACGTTTCGTTGTCCAAATCCCGCGGTCCAAACTCGAGACGAATCGGAACGCCTTTAACCTCCCAGTGCGAATACTTCCATCCCGGCGTGTAGTTGTCTCTGGTATCCGTCTTGACGCGGACATTCGCGCTATCCGTGAGAGATTTCCCGATCGCTTCAGCATTATCTGTGTTTGATTTTGAAAGCGCGAGTGAGTGAGTGAGTGAGAGAGAGAAAAAAAAACCAACAGAAAGAAATGAAAAAAAAAATGTCGGCTCCAAGCCATTATAACCCAACGATAACTTCGATGGACTATTGGTAAAGGAGTAATTCTAATCTTTAATCTTCGACTCTTTATGAAAAGAGCGTCGACGACACGAATAAAGTCGCAAACACAAGGTAAGAGAGTCGGTACGAGAAACAAACGCGCAAAAACAAAATCGCGATTTTTATGTCGCGAGACGAAAAACATACCTTTCAACATCTGCGCCTTCTCTTCGCTCAACTTTGAGTTTGGAATGGTCACGATGACCACTTGTATCGGCGCAATTCTCGGTGGTAACCTCAACCCGACGTCGTCACCGTGCACCATGTAACACACGCCCAACATTCTCGTCGTCATCCCCCACGAGTTTTGCCACACCATGGATCGTCCGCCTTTATCGTTCTCAAAGGTAATGTCAAACATCTTTGCAAAATTCTGTCCCAAACAATGACTGGTCGCGCCTTGAATCCCTCTTCCAGTGTAAGGCACGAACGCTTCCACGGTGGTCGTATACAAACCTCCGGCAAACTTCTCCTTCTCGCTCTTTACCCCCGGAATCACCGGCACGGCTAACAAGTCCTCGTACACTTGTCGATACAAATCTAAAATCGTCCTCACCTCCTCGTCGCACGTTTTCTTCGTCGCGTGCGCCGTGTGCCCTTCCTGCCATAAAAACTCTCTCGACCGGATAAACGGCGTCGGGTGTTTAAACTCCCATCTCACGACGTTGCACCACTGATTCAACAACAGCGGCAAATCTCTGTGCGACCGGATCCAGTTCGCGTAGTGCGGGTACATCACCGTCTCCGACGTCGGCCTGACTGCAATTGGACACTCCAACTCTGAATCCCCCGATCTCGTCACCCACGCGACTTCTGGGCTAAAATCTTCGATGTGATCCTTCTCCGCTTCCAATCGAGACTGCGAGACAAACATCGGAAAGTACGCGTTCTCTACGCCCAACTTTTTAATCTCCTTGTTAAAAAACTCCTGAATGTACTCCCATTGCGTGAACGCGTACGGACGTAAAATGTAACACCCGCTGATGTCGTAATAATCAATCAGTTCCGCTTCGACGACGACTTGGGAGTACCACGCCCCGAAATCTTCGTTGATCCCGACGTGCATCCCCAGTTTCGTCTCTTTCTTCATCTCTTTGTTCGTCGACGATGGTGCTGGTTTTTTCCCTCCTCCGTCCTTTTTTTTCTTCTTTTCCCTGCCGCCAACAATCTCTTCCACGCCGGTGAGCTCGGCTAACTTTGCTTTTAACTGTTTCAAATGCGAGACGGCCGAAGACACGTCCGGGTCGTCGTTTGTTTTCCCGGAAAGTTTCAACGCTTTCACGAGCGCGCCTTGCGAGGCGATTTGCGCAGAGACCGATTCCGCCGTATCCGAGGACATTTTTACTTCTTTTGTGGATAAAAAATGTGGAATTTGTAAGCAAAAAAAGAAAGGAAAAGACACAAACAAGCTCTTATTTATAGAGAGTATTCTAATGATCTAAAACTATCGAGAGAGATGATCATGCGTCGTACTCGGGGAACTGTCCGGTACTTTTGACGCAGTCGAACACGTCTCTGCAGTTGCCGAGTTTTTCGTACCTGTGCAGAGCGATTCTGGCGCCGTCGCCGTAGATTTCCGACGGTTCGTTGCGGATGTTGTGCGCTATGCATCCGGCTAACGCGAGCTGGTTTTTCGCCTCCTCGTCGTTTCCGTCGATCTTTTGCGCTTCGCGTTCGGTCCAGAGACAGGCGATGAGTTGGCACAAGCCTTCTTCGACTTTGCGGTTGATTTTTCGAGGGTATCCCGGGGTGAGGCGGAAGTGCGCGTGGGTCATTTCGTGAGCGAGGATGGAGCCGAAGAGGAGTCGCGGGAGGCAGTTGACGACGATGATGGCGGTGACGTTGCTCCGAGAGCCGACGTGGATGGGCGTCTCAGAGAATGTGAGGCCTTCTTGCCAGGAGAATTCCGGGCGACGCACGACGCGAGTGAGCGTGTGTTCGGTGGACAGACATAAACCTCGAGTTCGGGTGTTGCTAAAATCTACGCCTCCTCCTGCTCTGTCGTCGTCGTTTACGTCGTCGTCGTTGTACACGTGCGCTGTTGTATTTTGGTCTCTCCCCATGGATAAGCGCATTGATTCTTCCGTCACCACGTGCAACGGCGGCATCCTCTCCGGCATCGTTAAATCTAACTCGTTCATCATGAACTGCTTTATTTCCTCGTACAATATCCACGCGTCCTCGTTATCGACCACGACAGACCCAGAACACTCTAAACACAAATATCTTCCACCACCATCTGCACCAGCATTCCCTGGTCCTTGCTCTTCCTCCTCCGGAAGCCTCACGAATCCACCCAACTCTCGCTTACACCGCTCGCTTTCGATCTTTTGACACCCGTCGCACCGAACCACGTATCCGCGTCTCTCGCCCTCGAAGCACTCCCGACACAAAAACTCGTTCCAATACTCCGAGGTTTGATAATATCTCACCGTCGTTGTTCGAGAGAACGTGTTGTTTTGTGTCACTCGCTCGCCGGGATCGAACACCCCGACGTCCGTCACCGTTCGTTCGCACTTGGCGCATGTAGGCGGTCGTTTCTTCGCCTCCTCCTGAGGCAAAGGAAGCGCTGAAAACAAATCCTTCATCCACGACCCAAAACTCCTCCCGCGATGATGACTTCCTCTCGCGTCTTCTTCCTTCTGTAATCGTCTCGCGAATGCTTCGTCGCCTTTTACTCCTTCTGATGATGACGACGATGCTGTCTTCGTCGTCGTCTTCTCCTCCGCGTCGACTCTGATGTCGTTGACGAACGTACACCTGCCGCACTGGACTTTGCGAGACGCTAAAAACTCCGCCGACAGCGCGTCGTATTCGAGCGCGATGTCGCACATTTGACACGCCGTGGTCGTGGTCGTTTTGGTTGTTGCGCGTGTTCTGGGAGCGTTCATATCTTTGTCTTTAGTATGTATCTCTCGCCCGCAAAGCGCGCGTCGAATGAGGAATCCATTCGTATCTCTAACGGTATTTCCCGAACGGAATTGGAATTCTTCACAAACTTGCGCGCGCTTCTCTGCTGCGCACATCACACGCACCATTCACTCGAACGAGAGAAAGAGAGAGAGAGAGAGTAATGTTCGTGCGAACGACGTCTCCGTTTTTACTCCTTTCCGGGTCCTCCTCCTCCTCCTCTGGTAAAAGTCTTTCGTTCGGGAAAAGAGCGATGGTGAATCGATTCCTTCTGCGCGCGAAAGCTTCATCATCATCGGAGACGCGACAAAGAACAGAAAACGTGGAAAAGCACGACAAAATGTCGAAAACCTTGTTCGTGGAACTCGGCGTCGGCTCGGATCAACACGGACAAGACGGCACGAAAGCCGCGGTGCGAGCGTGTAAAGATGCGATTAGTTTCAACTCGTTACCGGCTATCGCGGACTTGATACCGGGCGGGTACGGCGGGATGAAGTTACACGTACTCGTAGCCGCGCCGATTGATGCGTATCCAGTGGACGTGGATGAGGTGAAAAAAGTATTTCCGTACGGTTCGGTGGACGTGGAGTTAGTGAGAGGAGGGATGGTGGCGTCGAGTGGGATCGCGATAGAAGCCATGGGCGACGGCTTCGACGCGGACGGGCGAGCGAACGACGACTTTATCGTCGTCAACGCCGCGGTGAGCGTTGGGTATTAGTTTGAGATGTAAGTGTGGATAATAACACACACACACATCCAGAGAGAGAGAGAGAGAGAGATTTTACGCTTCTATCATAGAGAACGCGTTGTATTTTCAAGTAGTAAATTTAGAGAGAAGTCACATCTGTTTTACGCTTCTTCTTCTTCTTCATCATCATCGCTGCTGAAACCGAGCGCGGCGTCCCAGTTCGAAGGGGGTAGTTGTTCGTCTTTACCATTTTCATCCAAGTCCTCTTTTTCGTCGTCTTTTTCGTCGTCGTTGTCGTCGTCGTCGTCGCTTTCTGAGGACGATTTATATTCAGCCGAGTCGCGGTACAAGTTTGACCGCCTCGAGTTGGGCACTCGGACCGAGAGATCATTTCTCGGTAACGGAACAACGTCGACAAAAGAGACCAGTTTTTCAGGAGAATCTTTTCCACTCTCGTCGTCGTTTTCGTCGTCTTCGTCGCCGCAGCCGCCGCCGATCATAGGTTGCGAGCGAGATGAAGAAGACGATGATCTCGATATCATCGATCCATCCGAATGCGACGAACGCGCGTCTTCACTCTTTTCCTCGACATCTTCCACCTCGTTTGGCGGCGTATCTGGTGCAAATCGGACCGTCTTTTTCTCGTTCTTGTCATCTCGAGACGATCTGGCGGATGAAAACGACGAAAACGACGACGGAGGTGACGGAGGTGACGGCGAACGTGACGAAATTTTCGTCAATTTTTCGTAATTCGTATCGATGGCTTTGAGGGCAGTCGAAAGCGAAGATTTGATCGCCGCGTTGATGTTACTTTGTCGATGATTCTGCTGGCGACGTTCGCGATACGTAAGTCGAGCAGGTGTAGCGATATGTGCGATGATGTCGTTGTCTTTCTGCTTCTTCCTCGCGGGGGATCTACCTTCTTCGCGCACCGCGGCGGTTTTCGTCGATCTCGAATCAACGCGAACTTCTTCGTCTTCTTCGCCCAAGAACAGGATAGATTTTCGGTCGACTCCGTTCGGGAAGTCCACGCTCGCTGGGACGTAATCGTCTTCACCAAAGAATCCACCAGATGATAATCGGTCTCCTCGCAACGTCAACACGCGCTTGATTAAACACGTCCCGGAGATGCGAATTTTCTCAATCGCGTATTTCTGTTTCGTAGCCGCGTCGCCGAAGCACTTTTTCAAAAGCTTCGGAATAGGAACGATAAAGTTTACCCACGAGTCGTACGTGAACTGTCGAGTACTATCTCTCGATGTTCTCGTGAGATCGTTCTCATCTTCGTGTTGTTGATGGTGTTTCTTCTTGTTTGGAACTACTGCGCTTTTCACCGAAACACTCTTCGTCGCTCTCCTCTTCTTCGCGACGATAGGCACCTGACAGTGCAAAGGCGACGTTTTCGTCTCTAAAAACGCGGTCGAGAGAACCACTCTCCGCCTGTCTCTCCTCGTTTCAACTTCGGAAAACACAAACTCGATGGTAAACTTATCCTCCGGTTTCTCGACGTAAATCTGCGCGCACACCATCGGCTGCGTGAGTTGTCGCGCTTTCGCCGAAGAAGAGGTAGTATTATTCGAGTGTTGTTGAACGACGGTTTCAATGGACGCGTTTTCCAGCTGCAACACGTACCCTTTCGCGGTAGACTCGTAATACTTCTTATTCCTCGAGTTGACCGTTTTCCTCGCGTCCGAAATTTGCCACTGGACGCCTCGCTGGTTTCTCGCCTGGCGAAGCGCCGACTGCGCGTTGTTGGTGTTTGAAGCAGCAAAAAGTGACTTTGAAGACTTTTTTGACGAATCGTCGTCACCACACGCTCCTGATGACGCGTTCAACCCGCGACTACTGGTCGTTGTAGTTGTGATATTTGTGCAAAATTTCGTCGTCCCGGCGTCGAACACTTCCACGTGCGTCCCGCCTTGGTACATCGAAAACATAGTCGTAGTCTTCGTACACAATAAAAATCAGTCCGGTAAATGTTGACTTTTTTTCCCCGCGAAGGAATGTTTTCCGCTCTTTACCTCTCCCTTCCCCGGAGATGGTTATGATGCGAGTATTTTATATGCGCGTCGTGTTTGCTCTCTCAACAACAATAAAAGTTATTTTTGTCGTGATTCGGACCTTCCTTCTTATCGATTTAAGTGTTTGCGCGCGGCGTGTTTCTCTTCTGATGTTGATGAGCAAAACATGTGCGGAGACATGTGCAAACGAACCGTCGCGCTCTCGTATTTTATAGGGCTTAGGGTTTTTTGCTTGACTTACCGTAGGTGTAAAATACTACTATGTACTAGGTGCGATTATTTTGTATAACAACTAACTCGTCTGAACTGGTCTCGTGAAGTGGTAGGCATTGTTGTAGGTATTACTCCCATAAGCGTGAGCCGTTATTAAAGTCCAATTCTCTTTCGCCAAGGTACTCAGTAGGAGTTCCACTAAACACTTTTGCTCCAGCCTTGGTAAACTATACCAGTAAGTATAAAGTACGGTAATACACGCATCCATATCGGTCGTGGAAACACCTTCATTTTCCGCCGAAGTTTTGAAATCGGAAAGAACAGTATCCCAAAACACAGCTTTGTGTTCCATACTCACATATGAGGACGGTGTGATGACGGTTGGTGGAGGTGGTGGTGGTGGTGGTGAAGCCAAACTCTGTACATTCGTACCACCACCCGAACGAATATTCTCGTCAATACGGGCGAGAAAAACACACACCGCGAGAAGTAGAACGCTGATGAGTACGAGAAGGAACGCTAAGAGAATATTCAAACGCTTCTTCCCGCGATAGTGTGTATTCTCCCGTATAATCTGAATATCCGCAGGTTTTGGCGACGGCGCAGGTTCGTCGTTTTCCAAAACGTCGGCATCATCTATATCTTCTTCTTCTTTTTTATTTCTGTCTCTCACGCGAGATGCGACGCGGTTGATTTCCGCGACAATCCTCGGAATAGGAACCGAAGATGCTCGCGGTTTCGGCGTGATTTCTATCGCCGTATCTTTAGCGGGTTCAGGCATGGTTACGTTTTTTGCTCCTCTGTTGTTCGCCTTTTCTTTATTTTAATTGAAGAGGCCTTTTTTTTAATTGAAGATAACACAACACAATATAACGTAATACCAATATGAGCGCTTCGACCACCACCGACAAAAGCGAGATTGAATGCGACGACGACGAAAAGGAGACGCGCGTAGGAGTAATTACTCCTTTCCGGGATTCACCCGAGGAGTGCGCTCGTTTCGTGAGACTTGTGGACAAGGTTTATTCGGTAAAATCATCTTCGTTTTCATGCCGACTGTTTATCAACAAATTAAAAACGAAAGATAAGAAGAAGACAAAGAAGAAGATACATGATGATGATGATGATGAGAATATTCATTCGAACGAAAACGAAGACGACAAAGTCTACCTGGGATACTCGAAGTGCGGGAAAAGAATAACAACAACAGATGAAATGAACCCGGTCGTGTGCTCCAAATGCTACGAAAATCTCTTTTGCACTTACTTGAACGAATACGAACAGAGAGAGTTCAGGACGGTTGTATTATGCAGCGGAGAAGAGAGGCTTTTAAAGTACACGGACGAGGTGGCGAAAATAATACGCGAACGCGAAAACACGGAAGAACGAGAATCGATGGCACAAATGGCAAAGGAGAAACGAATCGAGGAAGAAAAAAAACGAATCGAAGAGGAAGAAGAGTTAAGACGAAAAGAGGAAGAGGAAGAGAAGTTAGAGAGAGAACGCGCGAGGTTAATCGCGAGGAAGTTGGAAGAGAAGGAGAAATTTTTCTCGAGAAGAGAACAGAGAGAGTTTACGAATAAAGAACTGTTGGAGATTGTAAACAACACGGAGGAAGGGAAACGGATTTTGGACAGAGAAAAAGAAAGACTGGAGCTCGAAATAGCCAAGGTGGAGAGTAGCGCGGACATCGAGACGCTCGCCGACGTGGTAAACGCCGAGTCGACGAGAACGATATTCATGCGCGTCGACGCGTTTACAAATTTGAAAGATGCGGAACTCATGGAAGGAGTGAGTGTGACGCTGTCGCTCGCGAGTAAAGAAGGTGATGTTATTGAGAGATGGAATTGTCTCGACGTTCGAAACGACGCCGTGAGTGAAGAGGTGCGAGAAGGAGTTCAGCGCAAGTTGAGCGGCACTTCGAATATTTATTACACCTCCGGCGCGGAGTGCTGCTTTCAAACGACAGTTGGACACATCCCCGAAAATTCAGCCTTTATTCTCGAGCTGAAGCACTTTAAAAAAGCGAAAAACAAGACGAGCTTAAAATGTTGGTCCTACGTCGCGACCGCGTCCGTGCTTTCCGGAATGAAACGCGAAGACGTCGACGTGTGTCGAATTTTTTTACCTTTAGGTGGCAAACCTGTAGATCTCACCACAAAAAAATGGATCAACTACAATTGGAAAGATAACTTGATGAGGAATATAGCCACTGGTCATGGCGCCGTCGTCACGTTCAATTTGATTTGATTTGAGTATAGCGCGTTCTTAATATTAAAGCTCTGTGCTTGCTAAAATTCAAAAACCCTAAATAGACCTGCTTTTGTTTCCCCCTTTACAAAGCAAATCATTCCTCAGAAGTAGACAAAGAAATGATGCAAGACACGACGTTAACGCAAGACTTACTCCCGGCGAAAAAGCTCACGTTCGTGGACGCGACCCACGAGTTGACGCAGAGCGTCACCGAGTACGAGCGTTACTTCTTTCCCGGTACTAATTTTAGTAATGATAACAAAGAAAAAGAAGAAGACGTGACGTTGATTAAAAAAGCAAAGAAAGATCCCAACGCGCACAGTTTACGAAGGTAAATTTGAAAATTTGAATTTTTCCCCTTGTTGGAATTCTTTTCGTTACGGAGTGACTTCTCTCAAGACTCTTAAAGGAGGGGTCGTTTTCGTCGTCTTCGGGAGGAAGAGACAAAGCGCGTGTTTAGTACATATAAGTCTCTCTTTGTTTCCGTTCTTTAAAAGCACGCCGCTGACCTCTTTTTACATCTCTTTTGTCTAAATTAAATACAAAACAGCGCTTTGAAAGAATTAAACCACACGGAGGAATCGATTCAAAAAATACTCGAAGTGGCCAAGGAAAAAGCAGTCGGGAACAATCAACAAGACCTGGATCGCATACGCGCGGCGTTGAAACGCTTAAAGTTTGGCACGATTGAACTGAGCACGGAGCAAGGTTTTTTGAAAGCGTTGTTATCTGGAAAGGAGGATGAGGTTATGTTTGGGAAACACGCGAAGTCGGCGCTCGAGGAGACGGAGGAGTATAAAAAATTGCACGCGGAAGTGAAACAGTTACAAGAGGAGAATAAGAAGAGAGAAAAGGAGACCGAGGAAACGATTGCGCGTGTGCACGAGGAGTACGGTTTATACGTGAAGGAAAAAGAAGAGCTGCAGAAGATTATCGACGAGGTGGCGCAGTTGGAGGACGAGTCGAAAGCGGCGGAGATGCGAGAGTTGGCGAGGAGTCAAGGGTTGCAAACGAGCAATCGAGCGTCGGAGTTGCTGGACGAGAAGAAGACGAAGGAGGAGTTACAAAACGAATTGAAGGAGTTGGATAACGCGCTGAAGAGAATGAACCGAGGGATTGCGCAGAAAGAGGCGAGTTGTCGAAAGATTGACGAGGAGATTGCGCCGTTGGACGCGCAGTTCGTAGAGTTGAGAGCGCAATCGAAGTATCTCATTGGCGCGAGTAAAGCGGCGGCGAGAGAGTCGGAGGCATCCAAGACGTTAGCGGAAATGTCTATGAGAATCCAAGAGCAAATGAACTTGGTCAGTGCGTTGCAAGGAACGGAGTTGTTGGAGATTGGCGAAGACTCGATTTCGCTGCGATTGGCGAGCCATTTGCCGGAGACGGATACTGAAGCGATGGAGTCGTCACGAGCGAGAGGAGTGGGGAGAGTAACGCACGTGGTAACTTTAGGCTTCATCGAGAAAACGGCTCGGTTGAACTCAATCACTTTAGATCCTGCGGATGCGCCGATTGAAGACGTGGCGAGGATGTTCTTAGGCACGACGGATTGCGCGAGCGCCTTGTGCAACATTCGCGATCGAATCGCCGCCACGGCGCAAAGATGCGAAGCGTTGGCGGCAGCCGCGAGTCGAACGCCCCTGAAATGGTCCGCGTTTGATGCAAACGTGAGAGCGGCAATGTCTTCGTCCACGGAGCCAAGACCAGTGGCAGTTTTGGAAGTGCCTTTGGAGTGGCCAAAGGTGAAGTCGGCGGAGATTCGCGTCGTCAACGTAGAAAACGTGCCGAGTAGAGTGGCGGGTATGGTCGTGCAAACGTGCGCTGGGAAGCGCTTGCGGACGATCGGAGAGACGTTACAAGCGACGATGGAAGCGGAAAAGATGGTGTCGTCGTCGAACTAATAATATACTATGTTACTACAAAATTTAGAACTCTTTTGAACGAACCTATGTACATTATTTTCGGTTTATTTACAATAGCGTGATGAAAAAGAATGGCCAACACACCGCGTGCTTTTACTACTGCTACTGCTTATTTTAGTTTACTTTCGCTTTCTCCATTGACGCTTGTTGTTATTCGTCGTGGCCTCGCTGGTTTCGCCTTTGCTTCCTCCCGGCTTTCCGCCTTTGAATTTAGCGACGAACCTTCCGCTCTCGTCCACTCGACCTCCTCTGTCTGGCACCGCGCCAATCGTTACTGTCTTTGCATCGAACCCATCGTCGCCAACTAACCTCGTTTTTTGTCTACTCCTACCACTTCCAGCTTTCAGACCAGATTTTGCGACATCTGCGCCTCTCATATCGAACAACGAATCCGGAAAGGCGATGTCAAGGTTATCGCCGCCGTTACCTCCATCGTACGAAGCCAACGAAAACGCATCATTTTCGTACTTTTCGCTATCCAAATCTTCCATCTTTCTCGTCCGTTTCGTTCCTTGATTGCTACTATTGTTGGTGTTGTTATTATTGCTACTCTTTGTCAACGACTGGACGCTCACGCCGGCTCTCTTCGCAATCATTTCTTTCCTCTTCTTGAACTCCGCCTTGATCGCGTCGTTCGCCTCTCTCGTAATCTCCACTTCCTGTTCCGTCATTGCTTCGATCTCTCTCCGTTCAACGACTTGACCCTTATGCTTATCTAACACCGATTTATCCTTCGCGCTCGCCGCAAACGTCTCCGCGACGCGCTTCGCGCCAATCGCAATCTCTTTCGCCGTGTGCGCCGCGTGATATCCGTACGCCTTCTCCCCCGCCGCGTGCTCCAACTCTCGAAACACCTCGTTAAATAACGGGTTCGGTGTCGGCGGTCTTTTCATCGTCATCTTATCTTCATCTTTCGTCGTTTGCTGTGATGTCTTCTCCTTCTCTCGTTGCTTTTTCTCCATGCTTTCCTTCATCAATCTCGCCGCTTGTAAATACGCCACGAGTATTTCAAACACTCGAAACGTCCCGATTTTATCTCTGAATCGTTCGTCCAGCATGGTCGCTAACACCGCCAGCGCGCCTAACGCTCGGCTCGCGCAATCCTCGTAGCTCGCCCCTCGGATATTCTTCAGCGTCACGCACGATTGCAACGCTAAGTTCACGTTATCCGCGCCGGTCATTTTGATTAAAGGTCCAATCGCGCACGCTAAGTGCTGCGCTATCTTTGTAAATTCCAGCGGAGAATGTTTGTGATTTCGGAGCGTTTTCGGCGAGGTGTTTGGAGGAATTGAGACGCCCAAATCGTCCAGACGCTGGAGGATTTCGGAGGCGTACGAATCCTCCTCCTCGTTTTTCGCGTCTTTATCGATTGAAGAGGGAATTGAGGACATGTTTGTGTGTCGAAACACCTCTCTCTCGCGTGTTTCTTTGTGGCGACTTTCCTCTCGAGATCTCATCGAAATGCCTCCAAATTCTTCATTCTTTTGCACGGAAAAGCGCAAAATACTATCGATCGAACGAAAGAGTGTAAAGAGAGAGATCCATTCGTGCGTGGTATTGCGCGTTCTTTCCCCGATGAGTCAATCCGGGGTGTCGCGCAATGCCGCGAACGAGAGTAAACAACAACAAGATGGAACATCATCATCATCATCATCGTCACAAAAGCGAGCGTTAAACCACCAGGAACAGTTGAAAGAAAAAGCGCGATCGATCGCGCATTACCTGCGAGCGTCGAAACACTCGACGTTGGAACAACGGTCGGCGCGATTACGAGACGACCGGGTGTCGTTTTTTCGCGCGAAAGATTTCTACCGGAGCTTACGGGAAGATCCGGATTTCGTGGAGAAAGAGTGCACGATCGGAGGGAAGACGATGGATGATAAAATCGAATATCTCGGGAACGTGTTGTTACACTGCGGGTTGATTCAAAGATGCGAACGGATATATAAGGCGCCGAGGAAAGGGAGGACGAAACGAGTGAAATATCCGCACTATTTGGAGAAGACGAAGAATCAATCGTTCGCGTATCCGTCCAACGACGACGATTCGTTTTACGCGTGGACGTACGACCAGCCGATGAGTTGGACGTTTTTGATCGCCTCTTGGGCGGTGGCTATTTTGGTCATGCTGGCGTGCTTGTTTCCGTTGGCGCCGATTTGGTTCAAGAAGATTATTTTGTACTTGTGTGTGGCGATTTTGATGTTCTTTACGGTTATTTTGGTCGCGCGAGGGGTGGTTTTCGCCGGCGTGTGGTTGGTCTCGGGGAGACACTTTTGGATTTTACCAAACATTGCCAGCGACGAGATTCCAATCAACGAAGTGTTTTCGCCGATGTGGATGTTTGACGATTTGGACGCGAGCGGAAACGTGGTCGGGAAGATTGGAATCGTGCAGAGAATTTTAGGGACAGGGATTTTAAGCGGCGCGTTGGTCGGGGTGTATAAAATCGCGCCGGAAAAGACGCAGGCGTTGAAGATTGTCGGGAGAGCGCACGATGCGATATTGGAACAATTTCACTTAAAGAAAGGGTTTTTGGAAGGTTCTAACGAGACGTCCGCGAATGCGACCGCGGCGAGTGGTGGTTTAGAAGGAGATTTAAAGAATAACAATTCGAGCTTGTTGGTAAACGCGACTGCGAATAACAACACGATCAACTCGAGCGCGGACGCTTCGGTACCGTTTTGCGAACTGTTCCCGGAAGACGACGAGTGCGCGGAGTACGTGCCTTTGAAGAAAGAGAACCTCGAGGAAGAGGAGGAGAAGAAGGAGAAGACGAAAGTGCACGCGGAGTTATAAATATAGACAATAAAAATCACATATATCTGCTCTTTCTATGAACAAATCCCATGGCATCTCTCACGTCCGCGCACGTCTTTTCCGCCACCTCGTTCGCTCGCACCGCCCCTTGTTCTAACACCGAGTCTAAATACCCTTCCTCGTTCATAATTTCCTCGTACTTTTCTTGAATCGGTTTCAAATGATCCACCACGACTTCAGTCAACGCCGGTTTGAATTCCCCCCATCGCATGCTCGCGCACTCATTCAACACCTCCTCTCTACTCATACCGGTACATAACTCGTACATGGTCAACAAATTCTTCGCTTCTGGTCGTTCGTCGTCGTAATTCATCCCTTCTATGGCATCTGTTTTGCACCTTTTAATCTTCTGCGCGATCACGTCCGGCGAATCCAAAACGTTAATCCGACTCCCTTCCGCCGGGTTGCTCTTACTCATCTTCGCGCTTCCATCGGTCAAACTCATCACCCGCCCGCCACTCTTCGGCGTAAACGCCTCTGGTACAATCAATACGTCTTTCCCCCGAAATCTCCCACTCGGCGACTTCTCGTTCTTCCCTCGTTTTTTCCATTTATTCCCGCCGTATAAATTGTTAAATCTCCCGGCGATGTCTCTCGTCAACTCTAAATGCTGCCTTTGATCCTCCCCAACTGGAACTAAATCCGCGTTATACAACAAAATATCCGCCGCCATCAACACCGGATAATCTAAAAGTCCAACAGACACGTCCTCGCCTTGTTTCCTCGCTTTTTCTTTGAACTGAATCATCTTCTCCAACCATCCGATTGGCGACACGCAGTTCAACAGCCAACACAGTTCGCTGTGCGCGGCGACGTGCGATTGCACGAAAACCGACGCTTTCTCCGGACTCACCCCAGCGGCTAAGTATATCGCCGCCGATTTCCTCGTGCTCTCTTCCAGCTCTTTCGGCGAGTGTCCGCCAGCCGTAATCGCGTGTAAATCCACCACGCAGTAAAACGCTTCGTGTTCGTCCTGCAATTTCACGTAGTTTTGAATCGCTCCGAAATAGTTCCCCAGGTGGATGGAACCGGTCGGTTGGACGCCGGATAAGACCCGTTTCATCCTTTCTTTTTTCTCTTCACCCGATGCTCCTTCCGAGGACGACGTCTGCGACGCGGAGGAGATAACGGAGAGCTTTCGAGGACGGAAAGGAGAAGAAGAAGAAGAACGCAACAAACCCATCGACGAAGACGGATGAGACTTTGGATAAAATGAATGTAATCCCTTCTTTGAAGAGGACGACGGCACGAAGACGCACCGAGAGGAAGAACAACTCGAAGAAGTCGAAGCCATCGTCGTTTTCGAACGCAGGAGTGGTGGTGGTGCAGGTGCGAGAGAAAAAGATGAAGACATTCTTCGTCTGAGCGCAGCGAAAGTGCTGCTCATTTAGTGAGGGGAGTTTCCCCAAATTCACTCACAAAATGTATGCACACGCGTATGAATACACGCACACATAAACAGATGGGAAAAAGAAGCGAACGATGACAAAGTTCTCTCCCTCGTCAGTGTGGAGCGTGCGAAATATGGTGCACTTATTCGCGTGGTTCCTCGCGTACGCGGAACAGATGTTCGTTTCGAAGCGTCGACACGTTCTGCGTCGTTGGAATCTTTCTCGTCGTCGCGAATACGCGCGCGAGAAGAAGAAGAACGGGCGGGAAAAAGGAGTACCACCGAAACGAAAACCTAAAGGCAAAAGAGTCGCGTACTTCGTGACTGGGTGGTCCTCTGGCATCGGGTTTGAGACGTGTTTGTCGCTTTTGCAAGGACATAAAGAAGAAGAAATGGTGGTGGAGTTGCATTTGCCAACTCGCGCTTTTCCCCCAGGAGGAGTGGGTAATAAAGGGCGTTTGAGAGAAGGCGGAGACGAAGATGCAAACGATGCGGGAAAAAGGCTGCGAAGCGAGGCGGAATCGAGAGGTTTAATTGAAACGGGCGAGAAGGAGAAGAAGAACAGGATTGTTTTGGCAAAGATTGATTTGGATTGCGCGACGTTGGCCATCGACGCCGGCGCTCGAAAGCGAGCGAGGAAGTACTTCGCCGAGAACGAGGTGGACGTTTTGATTCACTGCGCGGCGGAGTGCAACGCGGAGAGGAAGGTTTTAGTGCTCGAAGAAGGTGGTGTAGATCGAGAGGCGATGTGTAACGTCCTCGGGCCGGCGGTTTTGACCAAGCTGTGGAGAGATGAAATGAGCGTAAACGATAACCGCGAGGACGGCGGCGGCGGCGCGATGAAGAAAACGGTGGTGTTTGTCGGGTCGTTTACGCATCGAGCGAGACTTGGGGTATGCACGCGAGCGAACGCGAAAGAGTGGATAAATCATCTCGATCGGTGCGCAAGCGCAAGGAAAGAGAAAGATTTTGAAACGTTAGGTGTGAGGTACGCGCTGAGCAAGCTGATGGTGACCGCGTACGCGCTCGGAAAGATGAGAGAAGAAGAAGATAGAGACGATAGTTTCGTGAGGGTAAAAGTGGTCGATCCGGGATTGTGCCGCACGAAACTCACGCGAACGTGGCCGAAAGCTTTGCGTTTGTTGTACGAAATTCCCATGCGAACGGTTGGTTTGCTAGAACATCCTCGGAAAGGTGCCGAGCGCATCGTTCGCGCTGCCACGCTTTCCGAAGACAACGAGAAAGAAAAAGAGTGGTCAAACGCGGTCGCATATTCGCATATTGCGAGGGACGAATTGGTACAAAGACTATGCGTCAAAGCAGTGGACGGGTTCATCGAGAGAGAGAACGCGCGCGGATGCATTAGCTATTAGATTTAGAAACAATAAGTGTATTTTTACAAAACGAGCAATGAATGCAATACAACTACAGAAATGACGATGAATTCTTTTCTTCCACTTTTTCTCTCCTCTTTTCTTAGTCCCGGTTTGTATACTCGAACAAAAGCCTAGTGGCCGCGCTGGACACTGAGACGAGTTGCATGCGCAACTTTTTAGTCAGCTTATACATGAGCGAAAATTGGGTTTCGGTTTGCGTTTCATCCGCTGCTAACGTTCGAGACATGGACGCTTGCAAAGAGTCACCAAACGCGATTTCAGCCTCGGAACCGAGAGTAAACTGCGCACCAGTTGCGAACGGGTCCATGCCAGGATCTAGCGACAAGAGACCAGGGAGGGAAGGTGCGGCCGTCACGCGCCATCGCGCGTTACCGACGTTCCCACCGGCTTCGATTTTAGGCATCAACGACGCTAATGTCGACGAGGCTAAGGAGGAAAACGCGATTCGTCCATCGCGTTCTAACAACGATTGCGAGAGCTGTCCTTCGAAAATCCTCGCCGCTTCTTCGGGAGATAAACTCGAGAGACTGGCTAAACCGCCGCCTTCGCCACCCGAACCAGACGCAGATTCCGTCGCTGAAGATAAGACGAGATTTTTCGACCACTCTGAAGCTTGGCCTTGAATCAAAGCTCGGACATCGGCGCCGAGTAAGGAGACGTCCACCATTGGATCGAGACCGTTTTCTGGGATAAAAACTGCGCGGTTCGGGTGTTCTCGGTTCAAACGGACTTGCGCAGCGACCAAGTTCACGTCGCCTCTATCAAAATTAATCACGCCAGATGGGCGTAAACGCTTCGCGTCGGCTGCACCATCGATGGTCACTTCGCCGCTGACGCCAAAGTTCAAAACGAACGGATACACGATGGACATTTCCGGACCGATTTGGACTTTTAAACCGCGAAAGCGAACATCCGAGAGCTTGTCCAAGTTACGTTCCCGACGTAACCGCGCTTTCTCTAAAGCTGCCCAAGCTTCTGGGTCATTCGCAATAGCCGCGCGTTGCAAAACGCTCGCCAAATCTGTCGATTGTTTGCCTTCGCGATCGATACGCGAAAGCAAATCATCCTTGCCTCTGTTTGCGCCTGGAATGTCGACATCTTTTTTCCCATTTTCGGCTCCTGAAAGTGCGGCGTCTTCCGGCTGACCAGGCGTTGCGGTGACTTGGCCTTTTGAAAGTTGTATGGAACCTCCGACTTCAGGTGCGCTGATTGTTCCCTTCAAAACGAGACCGGCATTGACTTGACCGTTGTACGCGTTTCTCGCGCGCACGTCCAATCCTTGAATATCAACTTTCAATCCAGCTTGCGTATCCGCTCGAGCGACTAAATTATCCCATGTATCTCCGCCTCGTGACTTTCGCCTTTGAATAACTGGGATTGCGCCTTTAATTTTTACGAAACCTTTACCGCATCTCCCTTCGATATCGTCTGCGTACAGCGTGTTTCGTTGAATTCGAATCGTAGCGTTCGTCGGCGCAAAAGGTTTCGCCAGGAACGGAGAGACAATTTTCGCGCGTCTTATTTCAGCAACTCCATCGAACACTGGGTTTTCAGATGTACCTCGAGCGTGTAACGCGATGTCCGCGTTCCCGCTTTGCCATTCGACGTTATCGGTACCACCGGAAGCGGCGGCGCACAGAATGCACATCCCGGCGTCTCGAACTTTCGCATCCACGGCTAAAGACTGATCGTCAGCTTCTGGTAATGGTACGATACCAGACGCGCGAACGATACCACTCGAACCGCCATCAGAAGCACTCGTCATCGGCGACGCTTCAAAATCAAATTCAACGCGTTGTTGGTCGTTCAACAACGCTCTCGCTTCCACCGCGGAGAGCTTCGTGGATCCAATCTTACCATCGCGAAGTCGAACGAGGACGTCCCCAGTCGGTTCTTCCACGGAACCTCCCAAGTGCCCTTGCACTAACAAGTTCCCGTCGATTCGAGGTAGCGCAGATGGCCATAAAGGTCGAAAAACCTCGGTAAGAAAACCAATCGGTAAGTCTCGCAGACTAAAGTTGGCGTCTTGCACCTCGCCGCCGACGGCGCCTTGCGCGGACAAGGATGCAGCGTCGGAGGTGATTTCAAGGCGTTCGAGCTTCATGCCGTCTTTCTCGTTCGCGGAACCTAACGCCTCAGCTTTTCGAACAACGTGTGGCCCCCAGAGAAGGTTTTCACCCGACACGTCGAATTGAACGGACGTCGGATGTGAACTTTCTAAGTTACTCAAAGCGGTGTTAAACGCTCTCGAGGAATCTTTGAAAAAGTCGCCATTCGCTGCAGCCTGTTCGTCTTTACCGGCGTCTTCTTCATCGAGGAGTGCAGTTGGGACGCTTGTCTTCTTGATTGAATTTCCCGACGCTTGCACGACTCCACGCCATTCACCTTTCAAATCTTGTAACCCGGGCAATTGCACCGCCTTCTTCTCTGTATCCGCTAAATCGTCGTCGATGTCGTCGACGTCGATGAACTCCGTCGTTCTTCGATGACGCTGCAGTTTAGACTTTCGCTTCTTTTTGTTGTTATTCTGTCGCTGTTTTTTCTTATCGACTGCGTTGGAGGTCATTTTTTTCTCTCTCGATTCCATCAACTGTTCGAACACGTCTCGAGATATGTCTTGCGATATCACCGATGCTTGAGAAATCGCATTCACGAACGCCTCCTTGGCTCTACCGTACTCCTGCGGCGTCGACTCTTCGCGTAAACTCGCAAAGAGGCGAACAGCGGGGAGCATTTCTTCAACGTCTGCGGACGGCACCGCAAGTCGGAAACGCCACTCGCCTTCTGCTTTTGGCGCTTCCTCGGGGTTCATGGGCGGAAGCTTCTGTAACGAAGGCGCACCTGGTTTGTTGAAATTTGGCGCTCCACTCGTGCGATTCCGTCCATCAGCATCTCCGTTTCGGCGGTTTCGTGGTTTAAACTGTTTAAACACGTTCGAGAAGCGATCTTTCTTCACGGCTTGGGTTTCCGTTGACGGCGTGTCGTTCATCTTTTCTTGGAACCACGCGTCGCGTTCGTAGGACAACGGTTGTGAGGTGGACGCCGACGCGATAGAGCCAAACGGAGTTTCCACGTTACGTTCTTCAAAAGGAGAGATGTACGGTTTCACGGACCCGTTGTCCGTGTATTCGCTCGAGATCATCGATGACGTTGTTGGCGTTGCTTTCGTCGCTTTATCGTGTTGTTGGCATTGTTCTCGGTCAAAGGCGTCGTCTTCGTCTGCGTCTTCGTCAATCTGCTCTTGCATTTCGAGTTGTTCCATGCGCACGATGCGAGCTTCCTCTTCCAACTCTTCCGGTGTTTTCGTTCGAACTTCCTCGCCTTTGTTGATCTCGTCGTCACCCTGAGTCGATGGAGATGAAAGTGTTTGCTGTTCCTTGATTAAGTTTGCCGCCGGGTGCTTTTTCATGTCAGAGAAGAATCCGGAAAATAAACCTTTATTGTTGCTATTGTTGTTGTTGTTGTCGTTATTTTTGGTTTCCTTCATCGCATCCGCCGCGGCGGCGGCGACGACTGAAGAAGTTTCATTCTCTGACGACGTCACCGCTAACGCTGGCTCCGTTACGGCATCTTCTTCTTTACCTGCTTCCGCGACTAAATCGACATCAATAAGGTCAGACAATAGCGAGGCATCGCCTTCCGACATTGTTCGTTTTTGTCTCTCGACTCTAGATTCTGGCAATTTGGACCACACGGCGTCCGGTAACATGTACTCGCCATCAGCTTCGTACCTCGAACGCGCTTGCTCGAGAGTTGCCGAGTGAAGTTTTACCGTTTTACCGCTCCAAGAAACCTCGCCTTCTGCTAAATCGCCGGTGAAACCACTCAGACGTGGCTTTTCGACGCGTAAAACCCCTTCGCCAACTTTTTCTCGTAAATCTAATCGCGCAGACGCGACGTCCACGCGACCTCTCAAAGATCCGAGTTCCAAGTCGTCCAATTTCAAGCCAGCGAGTTCGAATGCGCCTGCAAAATCACCAAACTCAACGCCCGCTCGTAAAGCGCCGCGACGTAATGCCGCAGATGCTTTACCGTCGGCAGATATTTCCGCCGACAACGACTCGTCTGATCTGCCTTTCGCCGAGAGCGATAAACCATCAGTGGCCGAGGCGAAAACTTTGCCGGTCAATTTCGGAGCAAGCTCGAGTTTGTTCAGTTTCAAGTTATCCAACTGCGCGGTACCTTCAAACGTCGGGAAGGCGCTACTTTGTTTCTTCTCTTCGTCACTCGCGGCGATTTCGCTACCTTTATCATCCGTTGCAGCGACGCCATCGGAGTTCTCAGCACCGGCGACGGATGCCGTTGGAGTTGAAAATTTACCTTTCACGCGCGCGCGCCCGGTTACTCGCAATCGAACGCGGTCGGGATCTCGAACGTATCGCAACTTTTCCGAAACAGCTTCGCCACCTTCTTCCCGACCATCTTCTAAATCAAACAAATCAAAACCGTTCGCTCGTCCATCAACTTCAGCGGCCGTGTATGCAGGCTTCCCAGCTTCAATCGCATCTTCCACGGTTACAGCAGCTAACGCTTTTTCTAAGGGAGGAAATTCCGTCTTTACGTCTGCATCGATTTCAATTGAAGGTGTTTTCAGCTTTGCGGTGATACCTTTCCGTTCTATTGTTACTCTACCGCCCACATCGGCGTCGTGATCTATGTTCCAGTCAACGTTAACCTTGGGACCGGAATGTGCACCTTCGATGGTCGCCGTAGCATCCGCGTAGCCAGGAGGACACACGCGGTCAATCCAAGCGCCGATTTCATTTTCTGCGTCAGTGGTGCTATTACTAGTCGATGGCGAGTTTTCGTCCCCACTCCCATTCGCGTTACTAATGCTATTATCGAATCCTGTTGTTGCTACTTGTCTCGCTAATGCTCTCGGATCAACGTCTGTTGCCGTTGCTTCCACGTTAATCGCGGCTGGGTCATGCAACGCGTCCGGATTTATCTTGATCGATCCGCTCGCACGCACTTTGCCGCCCGCAACCAACTGACCTTCTGCCGAATGCAAGACGAAAATATCCTTCTTTGGTTCCACCGTCCATGTCGCTTTCACGTTCCGAATGGGAACACGATCGTAAGCTGCAACGGCGCCTTCCTTTTCGTACTTCTTCACCGCGCGATACGACCAGGCTTTCTCCTCTTCCATCGTAGCGCTGAAATCTTTCGCGTTCTCTTCTGGTAAAAAATCTGTCGTTTCCGCTTGCCCGGTGAAGACAGGCGCTTCCAAAGGGCCAGAAACGTACAAGAATCCTTTCAAGGCGCCCGCGAGCGGTCTCGGTGGAGGACGGACACCTAGTGTTTCTCGCAAAGCGTGTGCCTCTATTGGTGCGATTTGACCGGAAAGGCGATATTCTCCTCTCGGCGCGTGAACTTTCGCGTCCGGACCTAAAAGTAAACTTTTCACCGGAAGCGGGTTCAAATCCAAATCGCCCGTGACTGTAATTGGGACGTGACCGTAGTGACCTCTCCCGTTGTGAATGTACATGCGTCTTTTCTGGAAAACTAAATCTAACTCCGTGTCCGCGAAGTCATCCGTGGCGTCGTAAAAGTGGAAACGCAAGTGCTTCCCTCTCAACTCGCCGGAAAACTCTGGGAAAAGCCACGTCGATTGGTCTTTCGCCAAGATGTTAATCTCGCCGTCCAAGCGCCCAGCGTGCATATCGATCGGTAAACCCGGGATGCATCGGTCAACAAACGCCGCAGAAGTGTTGGAAGCGTTCACTTTAACTTTCAAATCTGGCATGGCTATATCGTCTTCACCCATTGGTTTCTGATTCTTCTCGGGATTTTTATACTGCACGTTCACTTTAAGCAAGCCGCCGTTATCGGTACGACTCTTTTCATATTTCAAACTTCGTTCTTCGGCGTCAGAGTTGTGACCTCGAAGATTTCGGGCCGCAAAATTCGCGATGAACGTGTTTTGTCTCTGTTCTGGAGGCGTCACTCGAGAAATTGGATTGAACTTTGCGTCTAGATCGAGCTCACCTTTCGGCGATATTTTCATAGTCGCCGAAAGGTTCTTCACGTTCCTCGGTTGAGAATCTCCAGCCATGTGCAAAGCCGCAACGCCACGTTCGAGCTTAATCACGCGCACTTCAAAGCTTGGACCACTCGCTGTTTTATTTTCACTGATTGCATTCGTCGCCTCCGCGCTCGCTTTTTTCACGGCATCTAAATTAAACGACGGTCGCGCCGAGGGCAAATTCGCTTGAAAAGTGGGTAAATCTTCCGGGTACCCAAACCAAGACTGATTGACGCCTTGCTTCAAAGTCGCTTTGACGCCATCCAACCGAATTTCCGCAACTATTTTCCTCCGAGTGATGGAGCGCACTAAATCGTATGAAATTTTCGCGGTGTCGACTTCGACGATTGATTTTTCGCCTCCAGTCGTTTCCGCGCCCACGACTAAGGGCCCAACTTCTAAAACCGGTCCAAAACCTAAAATGCCAGGAAACGAAAAGAGTTTGCATCTGCCTACGCGCACTGGACGACCAACAACGGATGATGCTAACTCTCCAATTTGCGGTAATCTCGGGCCAATCATTCCAGGGCCGATGACGTAATGACACATCGCCGTGAGCGCCGTGGACGCAAAGAGAACCCATTTCGCCGTATTCTCGAGCCGGGAACGCCATTGGATCCAAAAGCTTTGCCAGAGCGCATCGAAGACCGCAAGAGCGTCTCCCAGAGTGCTGTCCTTCAGCGTTTTTAGAAGTTGCTCGCGAAACGACAAAGCTGCCAGGGCTTGCGACGTGATGAGCGCGAGCGCTTTTTGCGCGTTGTTCTCCTTTTCATCATCATTTAGACGCGCCGGTTTTGAGATTTTCCGTATGACTGTCCCTACTCGAATCGGCTTCGCACTCGAATCAGCGGTATAATTCTGTTTATTATCATCGTTCTTCTTACTGACGAGATTTCTGAGCGAAAACTTTTGCTTCACCGCTTTCAACGCCTCTTCGTTTGCCGCGTTGATTGCAAACGATTGTCTCGTCGGTGGCACTTTATTTCTCAACGGCATCGCAGCTACTTTCGACACGCGACGAATGACCGTCCCATCGGTTGCCATTCTCTTCTTTTTGTTCGCCTCTTCTTCTTTTCGCTCTCGCTCTTCTTTTTCTTTTTGCTTTTGCAAGAGCATCTGTTGTTGCTGTTCCGGATCGTACGAAAAATCATCCATAGATACGTCCACGGAGCCAGCTAAAGGATCAAACGCTAAATCATCTTTCTCCGCTCGACCATTTCTATTCATTTTCTTTTCCGTGGGAGAAGATCTCAACGATGAAGACGAAGTCGTGGACGAAGTCTTGGCTTTAACGCGAATGGTCCCTTCCGGAAGCGGTTGCTCTTCGTCGCGCTCCTTCGACTTTGAAAACTTCTCGTTAAACGCCGCGTCCAAATCAAAATCCTCGTCGCCTTCATCCTCCGAAACAATCTTCCTACCAGTCACGTTCATCGCATCCAAATATTCCTCGTTCGTCTCTTCTCCGTCCTTCATCGATGTCTGACGCGTCATCCCCGCTCGTCGTCGTCGTCGTCGTCGCCATAGTTCTTTCCTTTTCTCCTCGAATCCTCCAAAAGAAGAAGAAGAAGAAGAACACCAACAACTCCGCGACGACGAAGCGAGAGCAAACGTCACGACGCCGTGCGCGTACCGCCTTCGTCCACCCCTCCTCGTCATCTCGCGACAGACAGACACGCGCATCTCTCTCTTCGCGCCGAAAAAGAAGAGCGATTTCCGCGCGGACACGATGCCGTCGCGCATGCGAAACGACGACGAAGAAGAAGATCCGCCGTCCTCGCGGAGGATTGGTGTTGGATTATCCGTTGAAGAAGCACTCGACGAAATTGCGGTCGAACTTTTTCTTTTCCCAAACAACAGACGACTCTCATCACCGCGACAACCGCGTCCTCCTCCTCGACAACGACTCGACCGTTGGTGTTGGTGTCCTTGCGGTTGCTTTTTGGCCGGTGAGATGTTTTGTGCACCACCAACACTCCTCCTCCTGGGAGGAACGACATCCCCAACACCGCCGTGAGAATTCACGCAAATCATCCGCATCTTTTTTCTCTCTCTTAAACTCTTCCGTCGTAGGTTCAATCAAGGTTCTTCGTTCTTCTTCTTATCGTCGTCAAAAAAGATTAGTAGTGTTACGCGCAGCAGTGCTCGTCCTCTTTTCTCAGCGTCGTCGTCGTCATCAATGTCATCATCATCATCGCACAGCACAACAGTCTTTTTTCTAAAGAGTTTTCGTTCGTTTTTTTTGCTTGAGCTTTGGATACCAAAACCCTAAATTATGGTTTAGAAAATACTCGGGAAGAGACGAACTGAGATACGAAAAGAAAGCGCGAAACGCGCGCTTTGTGCTTCATCTTTGCCTCTGAATATATACGCACGCAGTATTCATCGGCGCATTGAGCATCGCACATCGTGAACTCCTTTTTACTCTCTTTTTCAGATATTTTTGGAATCATTGATCATGCTTCGACGTGAGCGCGGCTTGGTGGCTCTGAGGACGGTGGTGTCGGGGAAACGCAGGTGGTTGTCCTCCTCCTCCTCCTCCTCCTTTTCGTCGTCGTTTACGTCGTTTACGTCCGAAAGCAATAAAGACTTTGAGGAGAAACAAAGGCAAGAACGAACAGAGGAGGCAGAGGAAATGCTCGATCGAAAACAGCGCGAGTTATTGGAGGAAGAAATCTCCGCGGAGGAGTACGGCGAAAACCCAGAAACGAAGCCAGCGCACTTGGAAGCGAAAGCGTCTTCTTTGAGAGAAGACGCGATCGCGTTGGAGGAAGCCGCCGACATGGCGAGGAAACGCATCGAACGACACCGACGCCAAAGAACGAGAGAGCTGGAAAATCGAGCGAAGGAATTGAGAGACGAAGCGAGGGATTTAGAGCGCAAAGCGTACGCGTTGCGAGAAGACGAGGCGGATTACGGAGGGAAGTATCGCGACGGCGGCATCCCGCGAGACGGCGTTTGAATTCTCATCACGAAATGGAAACTCTGAGAGTGGAAGACTGGAGGACTGTCTGAGAGAGCGTGTGTGTGTGTGATTGTGTGTGTGTGCGTCTTTTAAAACGTGCGATAAAAACGCTTTCTTTTCTGCGCGCAAACTCGTCTTTCGCTGTTGAAAATCGTCACACTTTTTGCCCCTGTATAGACCTAAACTAAATCGTTCGGGAGATCTACCACGCGGGACAGCAACAACGACATCGAGACTTTTCGAGGATTCCTCGAGGATAAAACGCAGAGCTGTAGAACGCATTCTTTTTGTACTCTAGTAGCTTTTTAAACGTCTCTCTGATGATGCGCGATCCGAAGAGGCAGACGAAGTGCGCGCGAATGGCGGCGGCGAAATCCACGCTTTTCTCTTTCCTCTCGCTCTCTTTCTTCCTCTTTTCTTCGGGGGTTGTCGAGGCGTCCGTGTCGTCGGATGCCGCGACGACGATTGAAATGCACGGTTCTGGCACGACCAACCCGTCCAAGTACTTCTGGAAGGCGATGGATATTTTGGAAGAGCGAGCGGGGAAACCGGTGCGAATGACGTACCGAGCCGTCGGGTCTGGGACGGGACAAACCGAGTTCATCGGGGACTTTTCGGACTTTGGTTCCGCAGATATTCCGTTGAGCAGCACTGAACACAGCGGTTTGGCTGGTACTGTCGTGCAAGTGCCGTTTCAGCTCGGCGCGGTGAGTTTCTTTCACAACGTCGCCGCGGACGACTTGGGCGTCGCCGGTCGATTGAACTTGAAAGCCTGTACGTTGGCGAAGATCTTTCGAAGAGACATCACGACCTGGGACGATGCGACGATTGTCGCGGAGAACCCGAACTTATCTGTCCCGGCTGGGCAACCGATTACGATCATCCATCGATCGGACGGGTCGAGTTCGACGTACGGGATTACGAGTTATTTGTCCAAGGCGTGTCCTGACGTTTGGACTGGCGGCGCTGTGAAAGATGCCAGTTTGTTCCCTACGCATGCGAACGCGAAACCTCACCAAGGAAGCGGTAACGTGGCAAACGCAATCGCTGAGCACCAGTATTCAATTGGGTACATCGACGCCGGTCACGGTCACGAGCTCGGGTTTCAAGAAATTTCCTTGACAAACAAGTTCGGTCAACAGTTGGTTTCGAAAGAGGCGAACATTCCCAAAGCGGCGACGGAGTATGGTAAATTACATGGTAGCTTACCATCGATTGAAGACGATTGGAGTACGGTGTCTTTGATTAACTTGGATGGTGAAGATGTGTGGCCGATTACCGCGTTTACGTACATTTACGCGAGAACGACCCTTACCGGCGAAGTCGGGAGGCTCGTCAAATCGTTCATGATGTATTGTTTATCCGACGAAGGTCAAGCCATGGTTCCGGACTTTTTGTTTTACGCGCTCGACAGCACGACGACGGCATCAATGAGAACGCAAGTGGAATCAAAGATTGCTTTAACTACGTGGACATTTGAATTGGCTTCCACCACTCAAGCGACTGTCGGTATGGGCGCAAACGTGTTTTCTGCTAAGCGGAAATCTTACGGCGATTACGAGCGCGAACTGCTGGTTTCCAAAGTGGACGTCTTGGAGTCCTCCGTGGCGAACTTGCAATCGATGGAGTCTATACCCGTTCACGGCTCTGGGACGACCAACCCGTCGAAATTCTTTTGGAAACTCATGGACACTTTGGAAGAGCGTTCGAGAATCCACTTGTCCATGTCCTACCGCGCGGTCGGCTCGAGTACCGGCATTAAAGAATTTGTCGGCGCTGACAACGGTTACGAACCTTATTCGCACTTTGGTTCTGGGGATATCGTCGTCCCTACGGCGGATTATACCGACTTGAACAACGCCGGCAAAAGCTTCGTGACGATTCCGTTCCAACTCGGCGCGATTTCCTTCTTCCACAACGTTCCGGGCGTTCCGGATGGCAAAGCGTTGGACTTACAACCGTGCGTTTTGGCAAAGATTTTTACTCGAAAAATCAAAACTTGGGACCACGCGGACATTTTGAGCTCCAATCCTGGCTTTTCACCACCGGCTGGTAAAGAAATTACCGTCGTTCGACGCATTTACGGTTCTTCCTCGACGTCGTTGATCTCCCAATACCTCCACAAGGTGTGCCCGAGTGATTGGGACATCGGTGTTGGGTCGGGTAACGCGGCGAGTTCGAACCCGACGGTGCCGACGAAGGCGCCATTTTGGCCCTCCGACACGGTCGGCGCGGAAGGTTCTGGTGGCGTTTCCGACGCCATCAGCGCCACGGAGTATTCCATCGGGTACATCGAATCCGGTCACGGACAAGCGTTGGGCCTCGCCGAAGTTGCCTTGCAAAACAAAGACGGCAACTACTTGACGGCCGCGGATGCCGACATTGGCTCCGCCGTGATGCAAATTATGTCCTCCATTCCAAACGCCGACGGCGATTGGGACAACGACAATTTGTCTTTGCTCGATTTGGGTGGCGAAAAGACGTGGCCAATCACCGCGTTTTCGTTCATGTTCATTCGAAAGGATTTGACCTCCCTGGGTCGCTCTGGCCCAGCCGTCAAAGCGTTCGCGGAAATGGTCTTATCCACCGAAGGTCAAGCGATGCTCCCGGACTTCGGTGCAAACGCCGTCCCGGCTTCCATCATTGCCAAAGGCGTCGCCGGTCTCGCGCAGTTGAAATTCGCCGCCACTTCGACCATGTTCATCCACGAACTCTCCACCTTGGCCGGCACCGGCATGGGCACGCACGTTCTCTCCGTCAAACGTAAACGTTGGGCGGATGTCGAACGAGAGCAACTCGTCGCCGACTTTGAAAAGCTCAAGGCGGACTACGAAGCGACCATTGCGGCTTTGAAAAGTGAAGACGCCAACACCATCACCAAAGACGAGTTGGAACGCTTAGCCGTTCCGGCGTTGGTATTTGCCGTCATCGCGTTTCTCATGATTTGCACCAGCTTAATCTTGGGCGGTGTTTCCTGCACTCGAACGCGAAGACACGAGCGCTTCTTCAACGAAGACGACACGTTGCGCGAGAAATACGCCACATCTTCGAGAGCGTAAACGAGCTTTTGAGGAAACGCGAGGAGAAGAGGAGGCGTCCAAAACGAAGAAGGAAAGAAAAAAGAAAGAGAAAAGTTCCATTTATACATACAAACGCGCGTTGAAATGTGATTGTATGCGTGAAATTGATTCGTGCTACCGTATATCTATCCTTACATCTACATTATTCTAAACGCTCTACTTTGCTACATCGCGCGCTGTGCGAACCCTTTCGCATTCGAGCAGCTCCCCGATTGAATGCATCCCCTCGTGTTCTTAAACGCACATCTCCTACTCGTCCTCCCCGTCCTCTTCTTTCGGTGGTGGTGGTAATCCGCACGGCAGGAGCATTTTCTGTTTCATCTGGTACCCGACTCTGCTGATGCTCTCGTTCTCCGCGACTGCGAAATATTGGAGCATGGAATGTTTCCCGACGTAGTGCGCTAACGAGTCTCGATGTTGATTGACGATCCACTCGTACTTGGAGACGTCGGCGTGCCCGGTGCCGACGTACCGGGTTTGCAACGCCTCGAGCTGCGAATTAATGTTGAACCTATCCGCGCCGGCGAGTTCGGACATTTGAATGAGTATTGTTATGTAAACCTGTGAGTGTTCTTGTTCGTGTTTTTTATGCGTATGCGGCGGAAAGTGACGAATGTGAAAGAAACGCGCGATGCCCAAACGCGAGATGTTTAGATGATGTGACTACTTATGCTATTATTACATACATTTTTTATGCGCGCGCGTTACTCTCTCTTTCTCTCTTCCTCTTTCTCTGTCTGACTGTCTCTCCGTCCCTCTCGCGGTGGTCGTCGTTGTCACATGTTATACTTTCACGTACACGAAGCACTCGCCGTCTCGATCCATCATGACCCGAAAATCCTCGTCTACGTATTTCACGTACGTCGTCGCGAGTGGCGGCTTACCTTTGTTCCACGGGAGCAGTTTCCAGACTCTGTTCACGGGATAGTCTCGATCTAAGAACCACGGTAAAAAGAGAGGCGGTTCGGGAATGCCCTCCGTTCGTTCGACTCTCGTTTTCACGAGCTCCAAATCTACGCGACCGGTCGTTTCGTCCACGTCCATATTTTCGGCGAAAGAAACCACCCTTCCCCCGAACGTCGGCAAGAGTTTAAACCATCCAAGGATGGGAATCACGGTCGATTTGAATAATATCGTGTCGAAGTCTGATTCTAACGTCTTCTTTTCGACGTCGATGCGTTGCGCGACTCTTCCCACCGTCGACGCCCCCCACGACATGACTTGCAAGTCGTGCAGACGAAAGAACACCTCGGAACTTTTCGCATCGCCAAACGTCGCGTCCCCGAACGAGTCTTGAATGGCCATGAAGAATGGAGAAGAGCGGAAAATCTGCTTCGTCGCCAACACGCACTCCCACTCTCCGTTTAACTGCTCTTTCTCGATTTTGTTGGAGTTCCCCGTCGATACTGGGTACGATGTCAAGAGCTCCACCAATACTTTCACTTCCTCTCTGTGTTTCCGGTTGTACTCGTCTAACGGCGCGTACGCTTTTTGCGGGAAGAGGAGTTGCCCTCGATCGGTTTTCGCGCCGAGTTTGATCAGTTCCAGTTTAATGCCTTCTTTCGTCGATGATGATGATGACGATGGTGTTTTCCCCGTCGTCGTCGTCGTCGCTTCCGAGGCCGAAAAAGATGAAGAAGAAGAAACGTAAGAACGACGCACGCGACGCAAACGATGAAGTTCCAATCTGTGGTTATCAGACACCCGAGACGATGCTGCGCGATGAGAGGGCAAAATCGACGCGTGCATGTTTGTTTTGTATTTCCTTTACAATGCGGACTAAAAATGGATAAAATGGAAGCAGAGGAGACTTGTGTTGAATTGATGAATTCTTAACGAAGAGAACTAAAACGCTATCATCTGATCATAATCGCACCGGACTTTGACGAAGTCTTCTCTCTTTTCTACGCGTCTTCTTCTCCTAATCCTCCTCTTTAAACCTCTTCATCCTCCTTTAAAACGTCCAACAAATTCTTCGCGCCGGTCGCTTCCGCGTACGCTTTCAAAGGCGCTCGCAAATGCGTACCGAATTTCTCTAAAATTTCCTTCGTCTTGTCCATGGGCAACATGTTCGCGAGCACGGGGAAGGACCGCGGCGCGGCTTTTTTGCAGCTTCGCGCGAAACCCTCCCAGATGCCGCGGTCCATCGTCCAGACTTTTCTTTTCGCGAGCTTTTCGAGAAGTTCCAGGGAGAATTCTTTCAGCGACGGGTGCGCGGTTTCCGCGAGCATGGCGGTGCGCATGAAGAGTTTCGGCAGAGGCGTTCGGTCGACGAGATGCGAAAGCGCCGAGGCCACCGCAGAGGAGGTGAAGTAGTCCGCGGTATCGGCAGAGAAGCAGGTGTTGCAAACGTTGACGAGCGATTTGAGGGAGACTCCTGCTTTATTCGCGGTGTCGTTTGCGGCGTCGTCGGTGGTGCGAATGTCGAGTTCGTGCAAGGCGACGAGAACGTCCGTGGCGGACGCCCGAGCTTCGAGGTTGGAGTTTTGCAAACTCACGACGGCGCATTCAAACGCCGACGGCGAAGGCACGTCCACCAGTTTTGGGAGCAATTCTTTGGCTTTCTCTTTTTCGATGGACCCGAAAACAAGAGCAACTTCCATGTAAGCGTCCGGTAAACTCGAATCTTTTTTGGTCGATTCAACCGCGAGCGTTTCGCAAGCGTTCACGAGCGCTTTCGGCAACGGTGCCGGCGCGGAGGCTTTAGCGAGCGCTTGGACGATGTACAGTATCAACGGTCTCGATTCGATCGTAGACGATGCGATGACACGAACAATGTCGGGAGATGATGGGCCTAACCGCCGGGCTAAGCCAGCGACTGGTCCGTGTAATCCTTCGCGAAGTTCGAGAGGAAGCGCTTCGTACGCCGCGAGGACGTTTGGAAGTAAAGACGGATTTTTCGCAGTCAACGCGCACAAAAGCAAAGAAGGCGCAACGGCAATCTTTTTCGCGCTCGCGTACGGGTCGGACAGTTCTTGCTCTTCCTCCCTTTCTTCTTTCTCTCGATGGTCGTCGCCTTCTTGTTCCGCGGTGTCTTCAATTCCAGTCGTCATGCCTTTGATGGCTTCCGCTTCGTTCTTTTCAATCGCGCGCGCCTCGATCGCTTCGTTGGCTAATTGCAACTGCGCCGCACCAATATCGCGGCCGTTCTCCGTCGCCGATTTGATGGCGTACTGCTCGACTTCGTTGGTTGTTATCACCCCAGTCGTACTCGCGTCCGCCTCAGCCGCGTGCTGTTGGTGTAATCGATTCGCCACGAGACGAATAGCTTTCGCCCTCGTGCGTTCGTCCGCGCTCGCGTCCGTGTTCGTCGCACACTCTAAGAGAATTTCCAACGCGTTTGCTCGCGCCGGTGGTCGGTCGACGCACAAATCTCTCAACACGTGCAACGCGAGGTTCACGACAGAATCGTCGTTCTTGTTCGATTCGACGCTAAACGCCTCGTCTCGAGATACGTCGTATTCGTCGATGCCGCTCATACCGAGCATCTCGCGAAGCGCGTCCCAGGCTTTATTAGGAATATCGAACGGAATTTCACAGAGAATTTTTGAGAGGAGTTTCTTTTCTCCCGTGAGCCTTTTTTCGGAGATTTCGTGTCTTCTGGCGCGAGGGTCGGAGGCGAGAATGCGCATGACGGCGCGAATGGCGTCATCTTTGCGCACGCCCATGGAGTAGTAGTGAAACCCGTCTTTGTCCTGCGCGTTGGCGGCGTCTTCGTCTTTTTTCTTCTTCTTTTTATTGTTTTCCGCTTTCGCGGATGAAGCGCCTAAACTCTGCGCGAGCTCCGCCGCGTGCAACGCAGCTAACCATCTCGCGCACGATTGCACGCCGTCTCTTTCTAAAGGCGCGTTCTCATCGTCCACCGGGAACAAAATCGAACGAGCAACCATCGGCGCGTCGGCGACGTGGGACGCTATTCGAAGATTCCCATCCATCGGTTTCAAAACGCCAACTTTCGTTTCGGTCGCCATGGGTGGCCGTTGATTTCGGTCATCTTCCCCGTCTTCGTCTTCGTTCTTCTTACTATTATTATTACCGCTACCGACGGAAGAACCGTCTGGAATCGCATCCGCGCAGGCTAATCGTGCTATGAGCGCTAATCGAATACTACTCAATGAATTCGCCTTGGCGTCGCCATCGGCTCTCAGTGCTCCGTACGCTCGTATGCGTTTGGCGCAATCCAACGCGAATTTACGATTTGCACTTTTCGAAAGCTTCTGCACGCGGGCGATGGCGGAAAGAATCGCCCCGGTGCCCAAGTCTTTCTGTTGCGCATTTTCCAGCGATGAAGGCGCCGCCGGAGCGAGCGCACCTTGAGTAGGCGCAAAATTCATCCCCAAAACCGCTTGATTCAATGTCGTCGCCGGATTTCTAAAGAATAAAAGCACCGCGTCCGCCAAGGCGGCTGGCGACGTCGTCCCTAACTGCGTCACAAAATTCTGCAACATGTTCAAATCTGACGCCGCGAGTTGTTCTAAAGTTGCTAAAACTTGTTGTAAAATCCCGGGATCAGTTCTCGGGTGTAACGGCGCCGGCGGTGGCGGAGGTGGAATCCCGTGTCCACCTAGACTGACAACGTGGTGCGGTTGTTGCATCATCGGCAACCCCGCGCCTCCGTAATGTACTGGCTGTTGCTGATGATAATACGGCTGTTGTTGTTGCTGCTGGTAATGTTGAAACTGCTGCTGTTGTAACGGCGGCGGTGGCGGCGGAGCGCGTAAACGCGCTCTCTTCATCCCGCCGTCGTCCCCTCCCGCCGTTAACGGCGCTAAAGAAGCGTCCTCTGATCGTTCTCGCTTAATGCCACTCCCGCCTCGAATCGAGGAACCGCCGCCGCCCGCCGCGTTCTTCAACAACGCGCTCTTCCCTCTCTCCCGCTCTCTCTGTCGCATCGCTTGTTCAAACGCCGCGGTCGCGCCCAATTCTCTACACGCCGAAGCTAATCCATCTTTTAATTCTCCGGAAATAGCAAACGAAGGCGCTTTCTTCGCAATTTCCGTAAACGTTTGCGCGAACGCTTTCGACGCCGACGCTTTCGCCGACGCGGAAATAGCACCACCGCTACTACCACCGCTACCCTCCTCAGATTTAAACCGTTTACTCAAGGTCGAAGACGCGTTCACCAGCGCCTGTAACGATTCTACCGCGTGTCTCTCCGATTTCACGCACACCGTCCCCAGCGCGCCAATTAACGTCAACGTGAACGGTCCGCACGGTTTCGCGCCTTTCTCGATGGTTACTTTCAGCCCGTCCCCTAAAGCGTCCCTTTTCTCGTCCGACAACTTTCCCAACTCGTCCAATTTCAACAACTTATGCGTCGGCTTGACGACCGAGGCCCCCCACCCGACGCCGGCTAAAAGTAAGCACGCGCTTTCGCAAAACTTTGCCGATTGCATTCGCACGCCGTCGTTGACTGTTTCGTTCGAGACGTTCGCGCTTATCGCGCGCGCCAGCGCCAACGCTTTCTCCCACATCAAAGCGACGTTTGAATATTGCTCTTTCTTCTTCGTCTTCTTCTTCGTCGTCTGTGTATTCGTCTTCTCCTCTCCCTCGTCTAACGAACCCTCCGAATCAATCATCGGATCGACGTTCGCGCCTTCGATCGCCGCGTTCACTAAAACTTCTCGAAACGCGTTCGCGCTCGCCGCCGTCGCTCTCTTTTGCACCGCTGGAAATTGCCCGTCGGAGACTAAGACGAACAAACTCTCCAACACAGACGCGAAATGTCCTCCGTTGCGTTCCACCGCCGCACTCGACGAGACGGACGATGCGGACGAGAGAGTGGACATGTTTTCTCCGAGTAAAACGCACACGCGTTCGCTCAATTCGCACCCGAACTTGCGCACTCGCGGATCGGTTTCCGTCACGATCGATTCAAACATCGGGCGCAACACGACCGTCATCGCGTCTTTTGCCTCGCTCTCTTGGTCGTCGTCTTTGTTGAAGGTGTTCCCGCGAAAGAGTTCTTCGATTTGTTTCAGTTTTTCCAGTTTTTCCGACGCGTTCGAGGTGAGTTTCGAGCTGTTGAGGAGATCGACGGCGGCGTCCGTCGCCCAGGAGGATGTCCTCCGCTCATCGTTCGCCATCGCTCTGATTTCAACGCTCTCTCTCTCTCTGCGTCGTTGTATCGCGTCTCTCCGCAGAAAAAGCGGGAGGACAGAAAATGATTATGCGTTTAAAAGAGCGGAGAGGCAGAGAGACTCTCTCTTCTTTGTCGTCGTCTTCTTCTTCCCGAAAGAAGGAAAGAGAGAGAGAGAGAGAGAGAGTGCAACACTTGTGCGGGGAAATTACGTCAGACTGTAACGGAACACGTGTTGCATCGAAAGATGACGAAAGAAGAAGCAGCGAAAGCAAAAGAAATCGAGGAAAAGAATAAGAACGATAATACTAAGAATAAAGAGGAACAACTCGAAGCAACGGAAGAAGAGGAGGAGGAAGAAACGTGCGGATTCTGCGCGTACATGAAAGGCGGGTCGTGTAAACAGGAATTCATATGTTGGGAAAAATGCGTGGACGACGCGAAGGCGAACGAGGAAGATTTCGTCGCGAAATGTGTCGAGGAAACGACCGCGCTGAGAGAGTGCATGATGAAAGATCCCGGATATTACGGGGAAATGGACGACGAGGGTGGCGGTAATGATGATGATGATGACGATGACGACGATGAGAAAAGTAAGCGTAGTGAGAATAATAAAAGTAGGAGTGAGAGTAGTCGAAAAGATAGGAGTAGCGAGAAAGAGCAGAAGAGGTGAAAGAACAACAACGACGCGTACGATGAATAAATAACAACAGTAACGATTTAATCGGAGTCGTCGGAACTTTCCGCCTCGCTTCCAAAACCCCCGAAGCCACTTTTCTCTCGTTGGCGCATCTTTTCGGCTTCGCGTTCGGCGGCTCGACCGATGAGTTTCGGCGCCGGCAACGCCGCGCGTTCTTTGGCTCTTTTTTTCGCCTCTCTCGCGGCTGCTTCCGGGTCGTCGAATCCGTGGAAACCGCTGGTTTTCTCGTTTTTACGAGGACTTTTTGGTTTTGGACGCGAGCGGCTTCGTTCGGGGACGTTTATCGTCGCGTTTGATTCTTCTTCTTCTCGATGCGTTTCTTTTTTGGTTTCTTCTTTGTCTTCTTCTTTTTTCGCTTCCCCGCCGCCGTCTGCTTTCTTTTCTTTCTCTTTGCTATCATCGCTACTTTCCCCCGCCGCGTTCTTTTCCGGTGCTGCTGCTTTCGTCAAGGAGTCTTCATCACTCGTGCTGCTCGTAGTAATGGTGGTAGTATTTTTTGTATCCGCCGCCGCGTCTGCTAAAATCGCGTCGCCTTCGCGCGGTATCCCTCCCGGCGGAGAAGCGCACGCCATCAACGCGTTCGATAAAGCGCTACTCACCGGTTTCAAGTTCTTCCCTAACCACGCCAATCTCCCAGTTAACGATCGACTTCGTCGGTGTTCTACAATCTCTTTCGTTTTTTTGCTCGAAAACCCAGCCAATGAACACAAAATAGACACCACTGTCTCGTCGTTTCGTTCCAAAAACGCCGTCAAATGTTCTCTCGTTTGCTCTCGGTGCGAAGCCAACGTTTCTAACTGGTAGACCAAATCGTCCAACTTTTCGTTCTTTTTCGCCAGCACTTTCAACGCGTGGTCTTCTAAATACTGCAACTGCTCTCCTTGTAAGTTCGCCGCCACTTCCAACGCTTCCGTGCTTTCCTGCAACCTCTCCTCTAACGAGTACTGATACGTATCCATGAACTTACCTTTAATCGTTTCAATCTCCTTATCCTTCTCGCCGATTAACCACTTCTGTCTTCCGTTATCTTCCTCCACTCTCGCCAATTCCGTCGTCAACTTCCTCGCGTGTTCGGCAATCTCCCCAGAATGTTCGCTCGCGTTCACACCAATCAACCCAAATCCAGCGGAGGTGACTCGATGTTTCGCCGCCTCGCCTTCCAACACGGTCACTCTCGTTTTCAACTTTGCAATCTCCTCCACCGCGGCTAACAACAGCGCGCGATTGACGCCGTCTTCCGTCTCTCGAATATTTGCCACCTGCTCAGACGATACCTCGTCTTGCAAACCAGGCACTAAACTCCTCAACCCGGCGTTCTCGGCTAATATCGTCTCCTTCTCGATTAAATGTTGCGCGACAATCTGCCGCACGTTCTCGTCCTCGTAAAATTTCAACCGTTCCACCGTACTCACCGGTACCTTCACGTACGTCGGCTTCAAGTTCACGTTCGTTTCCAACGGCATCCATTTCGCCGCGTATTGCGTCGCTTGAAACCTCGCCACCGACTCCGCCGCTTTCAAAGCGTACTCTCCAACCTCTTCCTTCGCGTCCGTCAGCGCTTGCCCGAACGCGTCCGCCGTGTGGTGCACTTGCGTTGCAAACGACAATCGGTCCAACGCGTTGTGCACTTTCGTTTGCGTCTCCTCTTCGCCGTCAAAGTTCACTCTCGCGGATAAGAAATCCAATTTCGCCGCCAAGCGATTCGAATCGAATTGATTTTGTGGTGAATTCTGCGCGGACTTTGACGACTGTCCTCCTAAACCTCCTCCCATCGATCGCTCTTTCCTCGTTTTCCCATCCGGCGTCAAGGATGATGTCGTCGTTTGCCTCGTCGTAAATTTAGGAACCGGAAGCGCTTTTTTTTTGTTGTACTTGTCGTCATCATCGTCAACCATTATTAGTAGTAGTATTACTCTCTCTCTGACTCTCTGTCTCGTCGAGTGTGCGCGCGCGCGTGGTTTCGTCTGCTGAATGTGACGCTTCTTCCAAAAGACAAATTCGCCTCAAATGTATTTAGGGTCTCGGTGGCTTCCACATTCTAAAAATGGATAGACCTCTCCTCTTCAAAACTTTGAGATGACCGAGGGCGACGCGGAGAGAGGCACCGCCCCGATGCCTTACGCTTCGGGAGGAGGAGGAGGAGGAGGAGGCCAACAAAAGTCTCCACCGTCGTCGTTGAAAAAATCCCAATCCTTTCGCAACGAATATTCCTCCCCGTCCTTCGTCCTCCGGGAATCTTTGGAGACCAGATTGCTCTCTCGCTTTTCAAAGCTGCATCGGAAAAAGATATGCTCGAACGATGCGCAGAACTCGTGGAGCGAGTTACTGAGCAAGTGTTTGCCGAGCCAGAGGCAAGCGTTGAGGTTTTTGTGGCGGCAGACTGTGGTCATAGTGTTGATCACGAGCGTTTCGTTAGCTCTGAAGCACGTGGAGAATGAGTTTTTAAAGAAGGAGGCTTTGGAGAGTGGCGAGGACGTCTCGAGCGTGAAGTTGTTATCGACGATGGATGCGTTTTACGTCGTCGCGACGGTGATGACAACCATCGGGTACGGGAACCTGAGTCCGGTGAGTTACAGAGGGAAACTTTTGATTGCAATTTTTAGCGTGCCGTTAATTGGTAGGTTCGGTATGCTTCTCGGGTCGTTGGCGAACATGCTGCTCGATATCGCGAGAGTGTTGACGCACGTCTTTATTCGGTGCTTCGGGTTGAGAGTGCCTTTGAGATTGAGCATCGACCAGTCAAAACTGTTAAAAGCGCTTGCCGCACAAACGACCAGAGAGTATGGGGCGATCGATTTGAACTACAAAATACACGTCGACGAGTTGCAGCCGTTTTTAAAGTGTTTAGGAGGCGGTTGGGAAAAAGTTGCGGTGTCAAATTTAGAGAGGCACTTGGAGCACTCGAACGCATGCACGAAGACGACGAAGATTCAAGTGAGCGAGCTGATCGAGTTATTGAGTTTAATTCGAGCGAATCATAACATCGCGTACGAGAAAACGACTTTTTATAGCGCGGGTGTGTTGTGCTGGATTTGGTTCTTTATGGGCTTTATTTATTATAGCGCGGATTGGACAGACGTGAACTCGTTTTACTTTTCCGTGATTACGTTGACGACGGTCGGATTCGGGGACTTCTATCCCGAAGGTTTTAGCGATATCATGTTCTGGTATTTTTGGGTTTTGTTAGGTTGCGGTTCTTTCGCGGCGATGTTGAGCACGTACTCGACGATTACGCACGCGCAAGAAGTACAGGCGCACGCGTTGGCGAAACTACGAAGGGCGATTGGGCATCGAGCGAGTTTGAAAGAAAAGCTCATGGAAAGCGAGATGATGATACGAACGATAACAGAAGGCGAGAAGAGCATTAAGGAATTGAAAACGGCGAGTTCAATTGTAAAAGCGCGGGAGGAAAATGCAAACGGCCGAGATGAAGACGACGCGTCTCGGTCTGGCACGCCCGCGCTTTTCAATACGAGCGATTCGCAACTGTCCTTCCAAGACTCGTAGACAAGCAAACGTAGTACATATAATATATTTTGTACGCGTGTAGTATTTATTCCATGTAATATGAAATGACCGAGTATTTCTAATATCTCAAGGTTCCTTTTTAACCAGTGTTTGATTCAGGGTCTGTACATGTATTAGAGTTTAGGAGTGCGTTTGTCCCCAAACATTTTTTAGGGCAAAAACAACTCTTCACAAGACGAACCATTCATTCATTACACGCACGTTATTGTTGCGCTGCTTTGAAACGCGACCACACAACAAACCTTTCGGGGCAAATTAGTATTATTAAAAAGAGAATGACGACGACGACGAGGATTCAGACGAGGATTTTTTTCGGCGCAGGATGCGGTTTGAGTACTCTCAGTAAAAGAAGAAGAACGAGCGCTTCGATGATTAAGAAAAGGAGCAGCGCCGTCAACAACAACGACGAAAAGAGATTCTCTTCTTCTTTTGTTCTTCAAGCGACGACGAAAGAAACGAACGACGAGGAGGAAAAAGAAGAAGAAAAGGAGACAGAGGAAAAAAAGAAGACGTTCGAGGAGTTCCTCTCCATTTCCTCCGCGATGAAAGCGACGGAATTGAAAGAAAGTTTGAAACAGTTGCGAGTGCCACAATCGCCCGGGAAGAAAATCGACCTGGCGGAGAGATTGGCCTACGCCAAAGTGGACGAACAAGACGGGAAAGATCCACTGAAGATGTATAAAATGAGGAAGAAAGAAGAAGAGTCGACGAAAGAGAACGTAGCGCGAGAGTTGAACGATCGACGGGAGAGGAGGAGATTGAGAAGCGGGAGGATGCCGACGACGACGACGAGGAGGAGGGCGGCGGCGGAGGCGGCGACGACCGATGCAGGTATTGAAGACGCGGAGTTTACCGTGGCAAATTCGGCGAACGTGGAGAATGTCCTGAAAGAGACGTTTCAAGGGGAGGAGATGACGGAGCGAAAACGGTCGTACGCGAGAGATCATTTGTTGAATTCGTTCGTAAACGCGTCGACGAGCGAAAAGGCGAAAGGATCATCATCGGGAGGAGAGAGCGACGCTTCGGCTTCCAGTGATGAAGCGATGTGGTACACGATTGAATGCTCAGAAATGCGAGAAAACGCGGCGATGGCAAATTGCTTGAACGTTTCTGGAGTGGTGGACGTGTGGTGTCCGCGAAAACCTCCCCCCGGGTTTGTTTTGGCCGAAGAAGAGACGCACGGGAGAACGGATTTAGAAATTCGACAATTGATTGTTGAGGGCGAACCGATACAGGCTGGGTTCATCCTCGCGAAAATTGCAAACATGTCTCAAGACACTATTCGAAGTTTAGAGAGCGAGTACTTTGTCCAAGGTTTGGCGACGGGTGGGACGACGAGTTTCGGGAAACGACAGGCGACGCGACGCGAAATCGCCGAGCCGATTGACCCCGGGTTGTTTGAAAGTTTAATCCGAGCTTCGGCGCCGACGATTGTGTCCAGAGTTGAATACGACGCGAAAATTAAAGAATTGATGAGCGAGATGGATTTGTCCAAGAGAGAGGAAGAAGAGACAAACATTTATGGCGTGAAGATGAAGAAACGCACGGAACGGGTCGCAGAGTTGAGAGCGGAGAATCCAACCGAAGAAGAAGAAGAAAAGAAAGCGAAGAAAAAGACGTACGATTTAGAAATATTTAACGGACCGTTCAAAGGGTTTCACGGAAATGTCGTCGAACGGTTAGAAGACGGCGTGGTTCGCGCCGAGGTCGTCATCTTCGGAAAAACAAACACGGTCACGCTGGAATCGTCCGAGTATCGAGAAACGTCTAAACCCCCGTCGAAATGAAAAACGAGAGAAGAAAAACGAGAGAGAGATGATACATTTGTACATTATATAATACACTAATCGAAGAACTACTATAACGACTATTCTTTCTATTTGTTGTTTGCTAAATCTATCGAACTGACGAACTGATACAACGCCACCGCTTCCGGCGAAGGCATCTTCAACTCCACGAGTAAATGTTTCGCTTCCAACGCAAACTTTTTACTAAAAATTCTCGCCTTGTCGCCTTCTCTCCGTTTCATCACCGCGTCTTTTAACAACGACACGCGTAACTTCAAATTATCCATCGCTTCGTTCGCGGATCTGTTTTCTTTATCCTCTCTGTACTTTGCGTCTAACGCGTAGACGTACTGGGAAAGAAACTCGTTGTACCGCGCGCGAACCCGCTTCGCGGCGGCTTCGATTCTCGCGCTATCGTTCCTCCTCTCGTATTCAAACTCTATCCTGCTCACCGCGGCTTCCCAAAACTCCATCGTTTTCCGCGACAGTATTTTATCTTTTATATCGGCGATATCATCATCGTCAAAATCGTTCTCATCATCGTCTCGTTCTTCTTTTCCTTCTCCTAAAACTCCTCCTCGACCCGGAAATAAAATCTCTCGCGTCGCAAACACCTCGCCGGCGACTGTTGGATTCTTGTTGGAACAACCACAACTCATCAGTGCGAATTTCAACGCGTTTGATGCATCTCTCCTGATCATATCGACGACCGCTTTCGTTTCCTTGGGTAACAGTTTCGTCGTTTTCGCCTTCTCCAGCAGTAAACCCTCCTTGTCGTCGTCGTCTGAATCGTCGTCTGAATCGTCTTCATCATCGAGCAGCAGCAACCCTTCCATCGCGCGTCGAGACGCCTCCTCGCGCGCGACCACGGGGGATGGTGATGACGATGATGACTCTCCAAAAGCAGTCGCAACACCACCACCGTCACAAAAACCACTCAAAATCTTCTCACTCGCGTACCTGATGTCCTCTATCTGTATTCTTCTTCTTCTTCCGGTTGTAGGGCTTTTGTTGTTCTCGTTGTTGTTGTTCTTGTTCTCGCTCTCCTTTGTGTTCATATCATCATAACTTTTAAGGAAAACGTGACCTTTAAAAAAACAGTCCAAAAAGACGAGCGCAAAAAATCCAACGAAGCAAATATCCAAAAGAGATAAAAAGTTTTTTGCTCTTGTTTTATTATAAGGTTAATTAAAATGGTTTTTTTGCGCACGCCGGCGCAAACACACAACAACGCGCTTAAAAGCGCATTTTTACGATCGCGTGAAAGGGAAAAAGAGGTCTCTCTCTCTCTCTCTCTCTTTCTCTCTTCTGTTTGTGTCGTTGTTGTTTTTGTTCGAACGCATCGCGCGTGGTGCGTTTTGAAAGCGAAGAAGAGGAAGAAAAAAAAACGATTCGGAAAAATTTTTTTTGCGCGCGCGCGAAAAGGCACAAAATATATTGCAAAACAGTTTTCGATTTTTTCTCTCTCTCTCGTTCTCGTTCTCTCCGGTCGTCGTCGTCGTCGTCGCGTGCCACCACCCCGAGAGAGAGAGAGAGAGAGAGAGAGGTGCGCGCATCTCTTCAAAAACGCTCCTCGTCTCTCGTTTCGCGAAACATACTTGTGTGTGCTCTCTCTCTGTTCTTTCGCTGCTGCTCTGAATATTTTTTATTCTTTTTCTTCATGAAGAGAAAGTGGATAAAAAAAAGCGGTTTGTGGTCGTTTCAGATTTTTCGACGGGATTTTTTGATTCAAAAAGTGCCTCTCGCGTTTGCCCCATTTAACCTAAGAAAGAATTCGCGCGCAAACGACGAGCGGACAAACGAGAGACGACGAGCATCTTGCGAACGCGCGATCGCGAAAGAAAGAAGAACAAAACGTTATTTATATACCATCGGACTCGAATCTTTTTGTTATGGGAGATTCGAGTCAACAACAACAGCAGTACGCGCTCGTGGCGCAAATGCTCGCCGCCCAGCACCAAAACCAAAACGTACAAAACAACAATTCCGCGCAAAGGATGATGGAAAACAACGCGAACGCTCAAAACAACAACGCGAACAATACCAACACCTTTCACCCGCAGTTTCCGTTCGTGAATTATAATTTGCACGGACAACCCGTCGTCGTGAACCAAATGAGTCAACAACAACAACAACAACAACAACAACAGTACGCGAACAACGGAAAACCAACGGCAAATGGTCAAAAAAGCGTCCTCGTCGGTGCCACGATGGCACCTTCGGAAGGGCATTTTTTGCCCCAAAATACAAGCGCGAGCGGATATACTTTCGGCGGACAACAACAACCTATTCCAACGCATCACACGGTGAACGGCCAAACGGTGAAAGTACGCAAACCGTACACGATCACGAAACAGCGCGAACGGTGGACGGAACGCGAGCACGACCGGTTCGTGGAGGCGTTAAAGTTACACGGGAGAGCGTGGAGGAAAATCGAGGAGCACATTGGGACGAAGACGGCGGTGCAGATTCGAAGCCACGCGCAGAAGTTCTTCGCGAAATTACAGAAGGAACATCAGAAGAATTTAGAGGCGGACCAATTATCGGACGTGACGAGAGGTGGTGGGACCACGGAAGAGGAAGATGGAGCGACGGCGACGAGAGATACGCAGACGAGTGGCGAAGGCGGTTTGACGCAGACGACGGAGAATATTAAAGACGCCGATACGGCGAAGAAGATTAGCGGGAATAATAATTCCAAGTTGTTGATTCAAGCGTTGATGGGGAAGAAGAGTAAGAGCGAAGTGACGGGAAATACAAAGGAAGAAGACGAGGCGGAGTTGTTGAGTAACTTGGCGGCGAGTGGAGATAAGGCCGCGACGGTGAAGAGGACGTCGAGCGTGTCCACGGGAGGGAAGACGACGGCTTCGGATATTCCGCCGGCGAGACCGAAACGGAAACCGTCGCACCCGTACCCGAGAAAACAAAGTTCATTGACCGAGAGACAAGTACGAGAGATTTTACCAGTTGGTTTCGTGAACGTTAATAATAATAAGAAGAAGAAAGGGCATTCGATCAACAACTCTTTGATTGACGTGGCGAACGTTGAGCAGCACGCGTCCGCGTCGGCGGCGCAGGCGCTCATGAACGCCACGTCTGAAATGGTTCGCAACAGAATGATTCAAGAGATGCAGATGCAACATTTATTGCAACAACAACAGCAACAACGACAAAATAATAAGAATGGGAATAACAACGATACGACGGCGAATCCGCTTCTCGCGCATCTCGCGATGCAACAAGAAGTTCCGAATCCGTTGTCGCAGCTGCATGCGCTCATGGCGGCGAATCCGATGTTTACCGCCATGAACTTTGGCGGAGGTCTTCCGGGTATGCCGAATATGGCTGCTGTTGCCGCAAACAGCAACGGCAGCTCGTTCATTCCCAGCTTCGCGACTATGAATAACAACAACAACAATAACGCAAAGCTGACGACGACGACGACGACTGACGCGAATAATAATAAAAGTGGAACCGAAGAAGCTAAACCGACAACAACTACGACGACGGATAAAACAAAGAACTCTGAAGTTTCCGAAGACGCAAAAGCATCACTCAAGCCGAATTCGCAGTCTGCATTCTCTGGTTACGTGAGACCAACGACGACAACGACGACGACGAATAGTAATCAATATCGTCAAACCGGAAGCGCGGCAACCACGACGACGACGGCGAATAATATCAATAACAGTAGTAATAACAACAATGATTCCGCCGTAATGGCTGCGGTGCAACAACATCAACAGATGCAGTATTGGAACGCGCAAATGGCGGCGTTGGCGGCGATGCAAGATCCGAATAGCTTTGCACAGTTCCTCCAGCACCAGCAAATGGGTAACATGGCGATGGCGCAACAACAACGACAACAACAAAACAACATCGCGTACCCCGCAGGTGTCAAGTCGGAAGCCGCGACGGCGACGCAAGAGAAAAACGCTGCTGGTGAGGTGAAGACGGCTAGAAAGGCCCAAGCGGCGACGCAAACGCCAGCGGCGGCTACTGATGCAGGTAAAACGGCGAAGATGATTGCAGCGTCGCGAAAACCGAACGCTCCGCAAGTCCCGAAAGAGATTGAACTTGCCGTCGCCAATAAGGAAAAAAGTCCGGACTCAGATAAGGCCACGGAAGAAGAAGAAAATAAAAACGCCGACAACGGTAACAAAGATACCATCACGAACACGACGACGACGACGACGACGACGACTGGAAGACGCTCTCGACGAGCGGCAGCGGTTGTCGCCGCGGAGAAGGTCACGAAGCAAGTCAGCGGTGGGAGAGCTACGCGCCGAAACAACAACGGAGGTAGCGGGAGCGGAAGTGGGAGCGGTAGTAGGAACCAAAACCAACCCGGAGGCAATAAGAATCAAGGCTCGAGCGGTAGTGATGGTTCTGACGACGTCGCGCAGAAAGGTTTCGAAACCACCTCGTTTCACGTGTATCAACAAGAAGAATAGGGAGTACATAGTATCAACAATCCCTTCTTCCCGTTGCTGTGAATGGATGTATATTTCATCGATATAACATTGTATTTGTAATTGTATTTTTTAAACATGAATAAGTAAAACAGTATTCTTGTTTCAAGCGTGTCTCTCTCCTTTCTTCTTCTTTTCTCTCCGGTGTTCATAACGCGTTACGAAAACACTCATCAATCCTTCGCGTCGTCAAGCGGCGTGGTTGGTTCAATTTCTTCTTTTTCTTCCCCTTTTTCTTCTTCTTCTTCTTCTTCTTCTTCTTCTGGCTCTTTTCTCTTCCTATCGTCCACGTCGTGCGCAAACGCGCCGCTTTTCTTCGTCAAAAGCTCGTTCGCCGCCAACACCGTTCTCCGCTCCAAGTCTTTCTCTTTCGCGATGACGCGATCGAAGTGCGCGTTCATCTCCTTCCCGAAATCTTCGAACGTTTCAATCTTCACGTCGACGAATTTCCCTTCGCACATTTTCCTCAACCTCGCCTCGACCAGTCTCATTTTCTCTTCTTCTTTCTTAATCTCTTCCGGATATTTCTTAATCTCCTCCATCTGACTCGCCAGCTTTTGGTACTCCTCGAGTAACTTCACCCTGTTTCGCCTCTTCTCCTCTTTTTCTCTCAAGTGTTCGAACGTTTCTCTTTTCAACTCTTCTCTCAAGCGACAGATTTCTGCTTCCTGGTGGTTCATCTCTTCTTGTAAATGTCTCAGCTCTTCCTCTCGTTCTCTCGCTTTCTTCGTCTCCTTTTCCAACGTCGCTTTCTTCTCCTCTTCCTCGTGTTTTTTCTCTTTCAATTCTTCTTGATATTTCTTCTCCATGTCTTCCAACGCCTCGCATTCTCTCTTCAACTTTGCCACGATATCTTCGCGATCGAACTCGCGAGAAATCGTTTCCATCGGGTCGTTTTCATCTCCATCTTTTCTCTTGTTCAAATACTCGCAGTTGTTCGTGGCGTTGGAGAACATCGAGGAGAACATCGTATACTTTTTGTGTCAGGTTCTTTTCTTCGTTGAATGTGTTGAATCTCCTTCTGTCAGAGATGTGGTGAATCGAAAAGACGTTTTTCTTTTTTTAAGAGGTCAAGCAAAAAAAAAAGCTGTCCAGTCATTTTTGCCTCAAAAAAAGGCGGAGCAGCCGCCCACAGAAGAAAGGGAAGGTTTTCTCTCTGTACACGAGTAGAATAAAACGCTCGATTCTTTTCTTGATATTCTTGTCTGTTGTTGTTGTCTCTCCAGAGCGAGAGAGAGAGAGAGAAAGAGAAAGAAGAGTGCAAATACAGAGAGAGGAGCATATTTTCTTCGAGGGAGCGCCGCACGGAGGAAGAAGAACAGAGAGAGAGCGAGAGAAGAGTGATTACGTTGGTATCTTTTTTTGTCCGATGATGATGATGATGACCGACGGGGAAAAGAAAATCGAGTTCTCGAACGGGAAACTGTTATTGGATTCACGCACGGCGATCTTATCCGGCGGCTCGCTCGCCTTATCCACGATTCCGAATAAGAAGAGCGCGTTTATATCGAACGACCCGACCGTACAGATTTTACGAAAGGTCGCCACGAATTCACCGAACGACGCGCAAAGCAGGCACGTTTTACAGTTTAGCACGAACACAGAACCATTGGTGAGCTCATTCATGTGCACGGCGAGATGTAAACTGTGGTGGATGTCCCCGGCGTGGGGGAGAGATTTAGGGAAAGACTTACCCGCAGAGACGCAGTATTTGATGCTCGAGCTCGGGGAAGACGGGAAGAGCGGATACGTGTGCATTTTGCCGCTGTCGGGAGATAAGTTCAGAGCGACTTTGTCCGGGTTTCATCCAATGTGGGAAAGGCGAGGGTCTTTTCTCGTCGTCGAGAGCGCGTGCGAGGAAGTGAAAGCGGACGGGATCGATAACGTGGCGATCATATCGTGGGCGAATAACCCGTACGATGCGTCGAAAAAAGCGATTAAAATGGCCAGTTTAGTTTTGAAAGAGAGCTTTAAACCGAGAGAGGAGAAGGTGACGCCGCCGGTGGCGGACGTGTTCGGGTGGTGCACGTGGGATGCTTTTTACGAGAAAGTCAGTCCGAAACGAATCGGGAAAGGGTTGACGAGTTTACAAAACGGGAATTCGCCCCCGAAGTTTGTGATTATCGACGACGGGTGGCAGAACGTAGAGCCAGATAAGGAGTATAGAAACAGTCGGACGTCGACAACGGGAAGTAGTAAAGACAATAGCCGAGAACCTAGCAAAAACGACGAAGACCAAGTAATAGGAGAAGAGGACGAATTCGACGACGGCGACGAAGACGACGACGAAGCGCAAGCGCCGTTGACAACTCCGACGGTTACGCCGCCTGGGTATATTGCAGCGTGGTTTTACGCGTTTTATTGGCGGAGGTTACACGCCATGCGAGCGCACGGCGTGTTTTGGCATACCCTTCGTATTTTGATCAATTACGTGTTGTACGCGTTTGTGGCCATGAAAACGGCGTCGTTGTCGTATTTCAATCACAGAGTCGTGTCTATTCGAGCGAATAAGAAGTTTTCTACGTTTACGGGGTTCCGGAGAGGCAGCTTTAGTGGGAAACGTTCGCCGTTTGGGAGTTTAGCGTCGTTGGCGGGCAAAGCCGGGAAAAAGATGCAAAAAGCGATAAAAACGGTGGGTAGTTTAGAGTTTTTGGATAAAATGTCCCCGCCAGGGTCGCCAAAGTTTTCGCATTCGAGACCGTCGTTAGATTCTTTGCGGTCTGCGGACCAGCAGATGGATTTAGCTGGACATGAAAAGAATAAACTGCGAGGCGAAATCGACGGGCTAGGCAACGTCGTTCGAGCGATTAAGAAAAAGTACGACGTGGATTACGTCTACTGTTGGCACGCGTTGCTTGGGTATTGGGGCGGCGTGCACCCAGACGAAGAGAATGTGAGAGAGTTTGGCGCGAAACTAAAGTATCCGAGACACAACCCGTCGTTGTTAGCGGTGGAGCCTTCGCAGGCGTGGGATCCGTTGACCGTGTGCGGCGTCGGAGTCCCGGCGCCGGAGAAAATGCAACACTTTTATAACGAGTTGCACGAATACCTCGCCGCGGCTGGTGTAGATGGAGTCAAAGTAGATGCGCAAGCTGTCATTGGCGCGTTAGGCTACGGGAACGGACCGAACGGTGGAGGCCCGGCGTTGGCGAGAAACACCCACGAGGCTTTGGAGAAATCCGTCATGAAATTTTTCCCGACCAACGGGTTAATCAATTGCATGTGCCATTCCACGGAGAACTTGTACAACTTTAAAATGTCAAACTTAGCGAGAGTGTCGGACGATTTCTATCCGACCAACGAGGCTTCGCACACGGTTCACATCGTCAACGTGTCCTACAACTCCATGTTTATGGGTGAGATTGTCATTCCGGATTGGGACATGTTTCAATCGGCTTCGAGTACTGGAGGGTTACACGCCGCCGCGAGAGCGGTTGGAGGATGCCCAATATACGTCTCAGATCATCCAGACAAACACGACTTTAACGTTTTAGGCCAGTTGGTGATGCCGTCTGGGTCGATATTACGCGGGAAATTTCCCGGTCGCCCGACGAGAGATTGTTTGTTCAAAGACGTGTGTAGAGACGGGAAGACGGCGTTGAAAATATGGAACAGAAACAGCGTCGGTGGTGTTGTCGGGACATTCAACGTCCAAGGCGCGTGTTGGTCCCGAGAAGTGAACCAATACATTTCGTTTGGCGGTAAAGACGGACAAACGGTATCCGCGTGCGTGCGACCGCGAGATATCGAAGGCTTTCGTTCCCAATACGGTGGTAGTAATAATAATAGTCCCAGTGAAAAAGACGAGGAAGTCTCGAGTAGGAAAGAGTCATCTGGACAGAATGGCAACAACGGACCAAATGCCATAGGCGACCAAATGTTTGCCGTGCGTTCGCACCGAACTGGCGATGTCGACATCTTGCGTCTTCACGAAAAGACCGAAGTCGCGTTGACGCGCAAAGATTGGGACGTGTTCACCATCACGCCCGTGTTTGAGTCCTTCCGCGCCAGACGCTCCGCACCAGACGAATCCTTCGAAGAGGAAGGCTTATCTTCCGTGGACACGTCCGTACCTGCCACTCCGGAGATCGCTTCTCCGATCAAAGCGAAGCCACCTTCCACGGAGAACAGTCCCATCGAAAGTGGAAGCGTAAAGCTCAACAACAACAACACCGCCGAGAAGAAAACTACCCAACAACTGATCAAAAAACTCAAACGCGCCAACATCCGCTTCGCCTGTTTCGGCCTCTCGAAGATGATGAACGGTAACGCCGTCGTTCAAAACTGCAAGCTCGAGAAAATCAGCGGCAAAAGTTACCGAGCGACGGTCCTTTTATCCAAATCCTGCGGCCAAATCGCGTGTTACAGCAGCGAAAAACCAAAGAAAATCTCCGCGACGAGTCGCGCGGCAAACGGGAAGAAACACGACGTCAGCAGTTGGCGATTCGAGGAGAAAACGCGCATGCTTCTCGTCGATTTAGGCGACATCGAGGACGTGTTTTGGACCTTGTGGTTTGAGTACTAATTATTACTGTTGTTGTTAGTGATGACGACGCGACAAACTACTTTAATAAAGTCCCTCAGAATGAAACATTTTTCCTCACTTTCATCACTGAACCAAATGCCACCACGAACGCGCTTAAAAACGGAATCTTCCTTCTCCCATGAAAACTACCTCGGCCCAGTTTCGGCGACGCCGCAGTTGATGTGCGAACGCATCGTCGACGCCATTTTTCCCTCTTGTTCTTCCTCCACTTCATCATCTAAATCGTCAAAAACGAAAACAAATCTCTTCAACGGCGACGGCGTTGGAGATGAGAAAAAACAAGTCCTCGTCTACGACCTGGGATGCAACGACGCGCGCGTCTTAATCGCCGCGTGTCAAAAAAACTCGAACGTGAGAGGTGTAGGCGTTGAAATCGACCCAGTGGCGGCTTCAAACGCTCGAATAAACGTTCAAAAAATGAATCTCGAAGACCGAGTGGAAATTCGAACGCAAGACGCCATGACCGTTACGGACGTCCATCGAGCGGATTGCGTGTTTTTGTACCTGCTGCCGCGAGGGAACGAAAAGGTCGCGAAACTGTTACGCGAACGAATGAACGATCGGTGCAGAGTTATTTGTTACATGTTTAAGCTTCCAGATGATCAAAACGAGGACAAGTTTTGGGAGAAACGATTGATGAAAGAAGTCGCGTTTGAAGACTCGCGGAAACGAGAGCGGAAAGGCGTGGACTCGAGTCGGTATAACAGAATCTACGTGTACGGAAGTAAAAGAGAGACGGAGAGAAGAGAGAAGATTAGGGGACTAGTCCGAGTTGGCGTCGCCGTAGTCGTAGGAATAGTGTTCGGGAAACTGAAACTGTGGTAGTAAAAAGGAGCATATAGAGTAGTGGTAGTGAGAAGTGAGAAGTGGTGAACGTGTGTGTACTCGTAAAAATATCTTCTTCCAACAGATCAAAGTGTCTTTCCTCCATTTTATTCGCGAAGAAGATTTTGTTCTCTCTCATCATTACTTCTCTCTTTCTCTCTCTCTCTCTTTCTCATCAGTATTAATTTAAACATTTACGCGCCTTTGGCGAAATCCAAACCTTTTTGGATGCTGTCCTTCAACTCCGACATCATACCGTCCAAGCCCGCTTGCTCGTACGCGGTCAACGCGCCCGTTCCGTGAATCTTCTCCACGCCTTCTCTCCCCAAACTCACCTTGGTGGCGAAAAACTCAACCCCTGGGACGACGTCCGACTCAACGTACGTGCATTCCACGACGCCGGCTTCGCCATTCTTCGCTCTCAAGCACGCGTCGCCAAACAACGCCCCGGCGTACGCCATACTCAACGTCGCCGAACCTTTACCAGCCTTGGCGGCGACGACTTCGGTCCCGCCGTCTTGCGTTCTCTTCGTCAACGCGTCGATCTCGTCGTCCGTCAAAGCCGCTTTCGGCGTCGCTTGACTAAACAACGGCAAAATAGTCACCCCAGCGTGACCGCCAATCACCGGCACGTCCACTTTCGCCGTCTCCAACCCTTTCTTTTCCGCGTAAAAAGTCTTCGCTCTCACCACGTCCAGCGTCGTCACGCCGAACAATTTTTTCTTATCGTACACCCCTTTCTGCTTCAAAGTCTCCGCCGCGATCGGAACCGTCGAGTTCACCGGGTTCGAAATGATGTTCAACATCGCTTTCGGGCAGTTCTCCGCGCACGCTTCCACTAAACCTTTCACGATGCCCGCGTTGATCTTGAACAAATCGTCTCGCGTCATCCCTGGCTTCCTGGGCACACCGGCGGGAATGATGACCAAATCGCAATCTTTCAAAGCGTTCTTCAACCCGTCCTCGCCGTCGTCCGCTTGCGAGTACCCTTTCACTTGCGCCTTGGTGTTGATGTGCGAGACGTCCGCGGCGACTCCTGGGGTTCCGGCGATGTCGTACAAGCGAAGTTCCGTCACCAACGGGTTCATCTTCATGAGCAATCCGCACGGTTGGCCGATGCCGCCGGCGGCGCCTAAAACGGCGACTTTGTACCCTCTCGTTTGATTTTGAGTGCGGTGGTTCGAGAAAAGGCGAGCGGAGGAGGAAATAGATTTTAAGAGTTGTCGCGAGGAGGCCATGATTGGTGTTTCTGTGATCGATGTGAGCGTTTTGCTTGCGTCGGGGAATACAAAAATATGAGGAGATTTCTGATCGGAATTGGACTCGAAAAGCGTGAGATCGGACCCACATAGAAGAGGAAAAAATACTCGCGGTGTTGCGTGTTTCTTTTTTACAAGCTTGGTTTTGTGTTTCTCTTTCTTTCTTTCTTTAGTTCTTTCCTTCTCTCTCTTTGTGTGTGTGTGTGTTTATGAGGTGTGTAAAGTTCCTCCTTCGTGAGACCAACCGTCTGGTAGAGGACAGTCGTTGTCGAGGAGGTATTGTAAACACTCGGGGTGGTTGTTCTCTTTCGCGTAGTATACAGACGCACCGTCCCAAGGCGCTTTGGCGGTTTCGTGCAAGTACTTCAAACAGTCCAAGTGGCCGTTCTCGGCCGCACGCTCACATGCCGCCAAATTGTAATATTTATTATATTTACGCTCAACAAGGTATTCGAGTATGTGAAGATGACCATTTTGAGCCGCCCTTGTGGCAGTCCAAGAATCCCAAGGCGCTTTGGCTTCTTCGTGTAAGTATTTGAGGCACTCGAGTTGACCGTTTTCGGCAGCACGTGCACACGCCCACGTATTGATAGGACACTCATTTGCAACGCAATACTTTACCATTTCCACATTACCTTGATATGCGGCCGAACTAATCGTCCCTCCACCCCACTCACACTTTTTCTCCTCTCGCGCCCACTTGAGCAACTCGAGTTTATTCGTGTGAGCAACTCGACAGCAGAAAGAAGTTTCGTCCATCCTTAGGCCGTACCAGCCAAACGTACCCCACGGATAATGCTCCCACGCTACTTCCAACGTCGATATCGACGACATCTCTTTCACTTTAAACTTCTCTTTCAAATCACCCTTCCGAGATGATCTCTTAATCAACTTTCTCGTCTCCGTATTCACTCCATACAAGAATTTGAGATCCGTTTGATTCAATCTCGGAAGAATGTGTGTGAAACAAATATCGTCGCACTTCACGATCACATCCCACAAAGAATCTCTCTCCCCCATCCGTCTTTTCTGCGCTCGCGTCGAAATCGCTTTCGACGACATCGCAACAAAAAACGCGTCGTCGTCGTCGTCGTGTCTCTCTCGACGGGCTTTAACAAAACGAACGATGAAAAAAAATGACACAAAAACGCGTTGACTGCCTAAATTAGACACACAAAAAAATACGCGGAGAAAGAGTCAAACGACGAGAGGTTTTTATTGAAGAGAGAGCAAGAGTACGAGACGCGCATGACGACGATTCAGACGACGGCTGTTACCGTCAACGATAGAACAGATGTGGAAGGCGGCTGTTCGAGTGGCCCTTATGCGCGAAAGAATGATAATGGCAACATCGTCGGGAAACGGGCGCTTAGTGCTTTTTCGAGATCCTCCTCCTCCTGTTCTGCGCACCACCATCATCCGCGCGAGGAATCCGCGCGAGACATCGTCCGGCGCAAACGCGAAACGTTTTTAGCGCAAATGGCCGTCGATGTGAGGAAAGAAGAAATCGATAAGCTCGAGAAACGCGCCGCGCAAAGAGAAGAGGCGTTGCGGAACGCGGAGAGGATGCTCGAGGAGGATAAAAAACGTTTCGATTTATTTTTGAAAGAAAACGACGAGCGGGTGCGAGAGGCGACGAAAAGAGCGGAGAAAGAGGCGAAGAAGAAGAGGGAGAAGGCGAACGAGGTGAAGCGGTTGAACGGTGAAATCGCGACGGCGCGATTGGATTTAGGGAGGAGAGAGGATAAGTTGGAGGAGTGCGAAGAGTATTTGAGATTTTTGGACGGGTTGACGCCGAAAGAGTGGTTGGCGGAGTTTAGGGAGGTTGCGGACGACGGTGAGATTGGGTTGGAAAGTGAAGATGGAGCGGCAGAGGAAAAGAATGAAGGAGGAGGAGATGAAGACGAACTAGAAAAGAATAAACCGGTGCCGATGTATTTTACGCATCCGAAACAGCTTTTGGATGTGTTTGCAAAATTGGAGGAGGAAAATTTAACGCTCATAAGCGAGGCGCAGGATATCGAAGATCAACTCGAACGAGATACGGAGAAAAGAGCAAAGGAGCTGAGTCAGATGGAAATTGAGAGTCGAGGAAACCAAATGGAGATTACCAGGCTGCGAGAAGCGATTGTGGAGGAGATGCAGAAGAAAAAAGCGTATGGTCTGGAATCTTCTTCTGCTTCTTCTGCTTCTGCTTCGACGTCCTTGTCCTCACCTTCGCCCGAACAAGAGTTGGCAAAACTGACCGAGAAAGTGAGAGAGGTGTACGAAAGCGTGGTTACTACAGAGACAAAAGCTTCTTCTATCGAAGCGGTCGATATGTTGAGGGAAATTGAAGAGACGCTCGAGCGATACTTTGTCGAGATTGAAAAAATGCCCAAAGACGTCGTCGCCGAGCGCGAACGCAAGATAGAAAAAGAAAGACGACACAGAAATCGAGAGTTGAAGATGCAGCAACAAAAAGCCGAGCAAGAGTTGCGATTGAAGAAAACTTTAGAGAGAGCTGCCTCGCCTGCGAGAAAAAAGCCAAACGGGAAACCCGTCATGTTCCGCTCGCGTTTACGAGAGGAGAAAAAAGAAATGCAACAAAATAGTAATCATATTCCGAAAGAGCGCGAAGCGGAGATAGAATTGAAAGCGTTTCTGAATCGTGAGTTTTGAATAACACTCGTTTACATTTACACGCGTGCATTACGTTACACATACTATGCATATACTATCTACTCTAAAACGGCAAGCTCGGAAGTTTATCGCTCATGTCGTACAACGACACGCAAATTTCTAAGGCGATCAAAACTATAATCGTCCACTCCAAGAAGTCGCTCTTTCTATTCTGCAAAATCTCCAAATAGAACTTCACTTGCGTTTGAATCAAGTTCAACTTGTAATCCAAATCCTGGAACCGATCTTCCAATTCGAAATCTTGTCTCAATCCTTCCCAAACGATGTTATACTGCGCGTATTGCCACGCCGTGTCCGATCTTCCCAACAAACCTAACCTGGTGATCAATTCCGTCAACGTGTTGTTATTTTCCGCGACTAACGAAAACAATCGTTTCTTGGAAATGTTCAAATCTCCGGTCAATTCGGTACTCTTATTCAGTTTCGAGAAGATCTCAACCATCGCGTCAACTTTGTGTTCGTAGTGCTCCAACGCCACCGTTTGCGCCAACACCGCGCTAATGACACTAATGTTGTTCACGTCTAACCGCTTCAGAACAATGTGATCGGATTCTAATTTTGCCCACTCGTCTAACCGTGGCGATACCTTCACTAAATAATCTTCTTTCATCGGGTAAGCCAACGGCGATTCGACAAAGTTTCTCGTCAATTCCAAACACTCCTCGCGTTCCTGCGCGCCGACGTTATAAAAAACCACCGAACCGAATTTGAAAACAACCATGTATCGCATCAAATCCGTGCTCGGAATACCGACTCCTCTTTGAGACGGTGATGTTGTCGTTGTTGTAGCTGCTGCTGTCGCTGTCGTCGTCTCCTCTGCGCTCGTGGACGTTTCCATATCTTTCTGTTCCAAAATATGCTCACCATTCTCTCCCTTAAGAACGCCTTTCTTCCTCTTATTCAACACCTCCTCCGCCGCTTCCCTTAAACTCGCCAACGTGTTCAGCTTTCTCTCGTCGTTACCATTACTACTACTACTACTACTACTACTACCACTGTTCACTAAATGACTAACGCTGCTGTTACCGCCGACACCGCCCGACGCTAACTCCACCGACCGTCTCGCGGCTAACCGAATCACCACGCACTCTCTGGTAAACTCCTTCGGGTACGTCGGCAACTCCCTCGCCAAGCGCCGAAAGTCCACCGTCGATCCTAAATAATACGCTCGAACCGGTAACGAGTAATCGAATCGACTCAAAGGACTATTACCGCTATTACTCGCGGCGGCGGCGGTATTCCTATATTCTTCTCTGGCGGCGGGGTTATTCAAAACGTTCCCATTCTCATCGTAACGCACGTCCTCCTCCCCAATATCTTCTAATTCCCTCTCTCGTTCCACCTCGGCCACGGCGGCGTTCCACGCCGCGTCTTCGATGGAATCAAACACCCCCGGAATCGTCGGTGGATTTAAGTCCAATTTTTTCGTCTGTCTTCTCGTCATCGAATTCGTCGTCGCATTATTCGAAGCAGAAGAGGAAGAAGAAGAAGAACTCGCATTCGTCGTCGTCCCAACGACCGCGCCGGTTTTCAGCGTCTTCTTCTTCCTCGCGACGACCGAGGACGCGTCGGCGGCGGCGGCAAAACTCCTCCCCAAACCAAACAAAGGCATTTGGTGGTCACGCAAGTCTCCCCTTTTTTTGACGTCGTTGCACATTCTTTCATCTGCGCACGACAAAGCGTACACAGGAGTATTGCTCCTCGGAGCGAAAGAAGACGAAGAAGAAGAACTGAATAATGCGTTGGTGTTCCTTCTTCTCAGCAACCGAAGCGCGATCCTCGAAACCGCGCCTCTTTTAAAATGTCTTCCAGACAAAGACATTGTTTAACGTGATTGTGTTTTATATCTTCTTTTTTGTGTGGAAAACTCCTTTTTCTCGCATTTTTTTTTGGAGGAAATTCAACACAAAAAAGAAAGGGCGGCTTGTTGGACGAGAGATCGAAATTAAGAATTAAGAGAGAGAGAGAAAAGCAACGCACACACACAAACACGCACGAGCACGAACGAGAGTACGTAATTCCACCACAAAAGTGAGGAAGAGAAAGGATGCACCTGTACAACGTGACGTTACAACGCCCAGGCGCGTGCCAAACGGCGATTAACGGCAATTTTTCCGCGCCGAAAGTGCAAGAAATCATCGCGAGTAAAGGGACGGCGATTGAATTACTGCGACCGGACCAACACGGGAAACTGAAATCGATCGCGTTTCGGGAGTGTTTCGGGATTATTCGATCGATGGCCGCGTTTCGCTTAGCCGGTGCGAACAAAGATCACGTGGTTATCGGGTCGGATTCGGGGAGGATAGTGGTTTTGAGATTTGATGCGGAGAAGAATCAGTTCGAGCAAGTGCATAAAGAAACGTTCGGGAAGTCGGGCGTGCGGCGAGTGGTACCGGGGCAGTTTTGCTGCGTGGATCCGAAAGGAAGAGCGGTCATGTTAGCCGCGTTAGAGAAGCAAAAAGTGGTGTACGTTTTGAACAGGGATTCTCAGGCGAATTTAACCATCAGTAGTCCTTTAGAGGCGAATAAAGGGAAGACGATTGCCTTCGACGTGTGCGCTTTGGACAACGGGTTGGAGAATCCCGGGTTTATGGCGATTGAGTTGTTTTACGGAGAAGCGGACGTGGACGATACGGGAGAAGCCGCCGCGGAAGCGCAGAAGATGCTGACGTATTACGAGCTCGATTTAGGATTGAATCACGTGGCGAGGAAGTGGTCGGAACCGGTTGATAACGGAGCGAATAAGTTGATACCGGTGCCGGGAGGAAGCGACGGACCGGGCGGAGTGATTGTCTGTTGCGAAAACTTCTTGGTGTACAGAGCGGAGAAACACGAGGAAATTCGGTGCGTCATTCCGAGACGAACGAGTTTGGATGCGGAAAGAGGCGTTTTGATCGCCTCGTTCGCGTCGCACCGAAGTAAAAACGGGTTTTTCTTCATCGCGCAGAGCGAATACGGCGACTGTTATAAAGTAACCTTAGATTGGACGAATAGAAAAGTTTCAGAATTGAAGATGAAGTATTTCGATACGGTGCCGGTGTGCAGCGCGTTGTGCGTGTTGAAGACTGGATTTTTATTTTGCGGGTCTGAGTTTGGCGCGCACGCGTTGTTTCAGTTCATCGCGCTCGGCGACGACGAAGAGTCTGCGGAATCTTCCTCGAAAACTTTAAAGAAAATTGACAACGCAACGAAGAAGAAAGGAAGAGGCAAGAACGACGACGAGGACGACGAAGAAGAAGACAACTTTCAACCGGTGTTTTTCAACCCGAGAAAACTGAAAAACCTCGCCTTGATTGATGAAATCGAATCGCTTTCGCCAACCATCGCGTTAGCGTCGAACATCTCGAGAAAGGAAGAAACGCCTCGTTTATTAGCTCTGTGCGGCCAAGGTCCGCGCTCGACGTTTCGCGTGTTGCGTCAAGGCGTACCGCTTTCAGAAATGGCGCGTTCGCCGCTCCCCGGGAATCCAAACGGCGTTTTCACCATTCGTAAATCGAAAAGCGATACCACGGACGCGTACATCGTCGTCTCGTTTACGAACGCGACTTTGGTATTATCCATCGGCGATACCGTCGAGGAGGTCACTGATACTGGTATTCTCGCCACGTCGTCGACGTTAGCTGTTTCCGCGTTAGGAGATGACGACGACGGGTCTTTGATTCAGATCCACCCGAGCGGCGTGCGACACGTTCGCGGAAACAACAAAGGCGTCAACGAATGGCGAGCGCCGGGTAGGAAGAAAATCACCGCGTGCGCGTGTAACCGAGGTCAAGCGATCGTTGCCTTAACCGGTGGCGAACTCGTGTATTTCGAATTAGACGAAGCTGGACAACTTTTGGAGATTGAAAAGATTGAAACGAGCTCGGAGGTTGTCAGCGTGGACATCCCGCCGATTCCGGATGGATCTTTGCGAGCCAAGTTTGCCGCCGTTGCTGGTTACGATTCTACCGTTCGAGTGTTATCATTGAATCCAGGAGAAGCGTTGCGAACGGTCGGCGTCCAAGCGACCCCGTCGCCGCCAGAATCTGTCTTGCTTTTAGAGGTGAACAATAAGACCACGAAGAACAAAAAAGCGGGCAGCAGCGCGCCGCCGTCCATGTTCTTGAACGTTGGCTTATCTAACGGCATTTTAGTCAGGTGTGAAGTCGATCGCGTTTCCGGCGCACTGTCTGACGCGCGCTCGCGCTTTGTTGGCCAAAGACCTCCGAAACTCAATCGCATCGAAATGAACGAAGAGTCTGGATTCGTAGCTTTATCCACGCGACCGTGGTTGGGCTTCAACGAAAACGGTCGATTTTCAATCGTCCCAGCATGTCACGAAACCATCGACCGCGCGTGTGGCTTCGCTTCGGAACAAGTTCCTGAAGGTATCGTTGCCGTCGTGGATGGAAGTTTACGGATTTTAGCGTGCGAAAATCTTGGAGAAGCTTTTTCGCAAAGCTCAGAAAAAGCGAGATACACGCCGCGCGCCATGTCGACGCATCCAGACGACCCCGACGTCGTCGCGATAATTGAAACCGATAGAGGCATAATTGGATTTGAGGATAGAACTGGCGAAGAGACGAGGAACGAATACATCGTCGAAGCGCCTCCGGCAAAGAAACCGAAGAAAAACGAAGAAGAGGACGAAGAAGAGGACGAAGAAGACGACGCGTATCAATTAGCACCCATCGAGCAGTTTGGCGCGCCGAAATCGACCGCGAACGACAATAACAACTGGTCATCGTGCGTTCACATTGTCGATGCGGCCAACGCGGAAACTTTGTGCGTGCAAGAGATTAAAAACAACGAACGTCTTGTTTCCGTCGCGCACGCCTATTTCGCCAAAGCGGACGAAGTGTTATTAGTCGTCGGTTCCGCGAAGAATTTTGTGCTCCAACCTCGCGATTGCGATGGCGGCATGATTCGATGTTACAGATACAAACGCGGCGGTGGGAAATCATCGAATGGCGAAACAACTGCGAACGGGAAATCTGGAGCGAACAAAGCCATCACCGGTTTAGAACTGGTGCACGAAACCCCTTGCGAAGGCGCGCCGTTTGCGTTGCGAAACTTTGAAGGCAAACTACTGGTCGGCGTCGACGACGTTTTACGCCTGTATGACTTCGGTAAGAAGAAATTATTGCGCAAAGCCGAGTGCGCGCAAAAGTTTCCGAGTTTCATCAACGATATTCGATGCTCCGGCGACCGCTTTTTCGTCACCGACGCCTGCGAATCCGCCTTCTTTGTCAAGTACGTTCGCGAAGACGACCAGGAATGTTCCATGCACATCTTCGCCGACGACATCGCGCCGCGGTACGTCACCTCCATGCTCCCCTTAGATCGCGACACGGTAGCCGTCTCGGATAAATTCGGGAACTTTGCTGCCTTGCGTCTCCCAAAAGACGTGTCAGACGAAATCGAATCGGACATTTCCGGCGGCAAACACGCGGCGTTGACGTCCTCGGCGGCCCTCGGTGCGCTCAACGGCGCGAACAACAAGCTTCAAGCCTGCGCTCAATTCCACGTCGGCGACGTCATCTGTTCCTTGACAAAATGCGCGTTACAAACCGGTGGTTCCGAAGTCATTGTCTACGCCACTCTCGGCGGCGCGCTCGGCGCTTTCGTCCCGTTTGCGAGCAAAGACGAAGCCGATTTCTGCACCCACCTCGAAATGCACTTGCGCATAGAAGCGCCGCCAGTCTTAGGCAACGAACACGGCGCCTTCCGCTCCTCCTACTTCCCGGTCAAAGCGGTCGTCGACGGTGACTTGTGCGAACAATTCGGTCGACTCGGCGCTGACGCGCAGCGACGCATAAGCGAAGAGATGGACCGCACGCCGTCAGAAATCGTCAAAAGGTTAGAGCAAATTCGAGCCAGAGCGGGATGATAAAAATCGAATACGAATATATTTATACGAGTATTATAATAAAAATAGCAGCACTTCTAACTCCAAATCATTGAAAATGCGAAAAGATGTCATCATCGATCGAGTAACAATAGAAAGAAAGAAAGAAGTATTCAACGCGCGTACTACTCATCCCGCGTCATCCGACGCAACCAACCACGACGTGTAGTATTTGTTCTCGATTTTTCCTTTTCGAAAAGAAGATCCAAAAAATCCATCAGGAAACGTCAGAGAGAAAAAAATCGATCATCTGCGCTGCTCGGTGTTGTTGTCGTCTCGAGCATCTCTTGTTGTTGTTTTAATCGTTTGAAAAAGATGGTGGCACATCGTCGCCATCATTTCCTCCTCGAGACGTTCTGTTTCTGCGCCATCATCGTCGCACTATTCCCGGAGAAAGCGTATGCCATCGCGGGGAAATGTTCCGCCTGTAAAGCAGTCTCCGCGGAACTCCAAGAAGCTTTGAACAAAGAAAACAAGCAAAGAAACCACATCGACATGCGAGGTCGCTTGGATTCTAAAGGCCAACGATACGGGAAGTTAATTCCGTACTCGGTCTCCGAACAGAGATACTTAGAGCTCGTGGAGGATTTTTGCGAGACGAGCAGAGTTCCGGATTATCAACTGAGCAAAGCGGACTTATCTCGAAACGAGACGGAGGACTCGTGGTATAAAGCGCCGAAAGGGACGGTTCGAGGCGCGCAAGCGAAAACGGAACAGAGAGAGATTCAGACGTACTGCGAACGAGTGATGGAGGAAGTGGAGGAAGAGTTGCAGACGTTGTTGTACGAGGAGAAGTTGAACGAGACGAACGTCGAACAGTACGTGTGTTACGAGTTGTCGCCGCAGTGCGTGTCGAAAGCCGAGTGGAAGAAGAAGAAGAAGGATAGAAAGGAAGGGATGGATAGGCACACGGGTAAATACGACACGGCGACGATGAAGGAGTTGTGAGATTCTTACGAATGTTATACAACCACTACTCTGTGCGAGAGGATTTATATATATATATTGATGAATATATATACGTATTTTAATAGCGTCGAACTAGCATCGATTAGTATGCGCGTGTCGAGCTTTCAAATCATATCATTTATGTTGAATGAAAAATTATTATGAGCTTTATACTTTAAGATTAATACGAGCTACTGCTGTAACTATCGGAGTCGGAGGAGGAGGAGGAGTGAGAGGAGGAACTGCTCTTCTTCTTTCTCTTGTCTCGCTTCCTGCTCTTCTTTCTCTTCTTCTTCTCTTTCTTCTCCCGCTTCTTGCGTTTCTTCGAATCTTTCTTCTTGTCTTTTTTGGACGACGACGAGTCTTTCCTCTTCTTGCCTTTTTTGATTTCCGGGACGTACCCTTCTAATCCGTGACCAAACCTCGGTTTGGAATAGTCGTCCGCTTTCGGTTCGTGTTTTTGGTCGTCTTCGACGTCGACGACGAAATCGTATGCGTTTTTGCTCTGTTCTTTGACGTCGGCTTTTTCGTGTCCCCAGTGGACGATGCCGCCAGGTTGCACTTTTTCGCCAGCGTCTGCGCCGACGGGTTTCTTGTTGAATCGTCCGCCATCGCCTCCACCACCACCGTCGCGTCGTTCGCGAAGTTTCCTGTTTTCCGGATCTAGATCTTCGCCCGATTTCTGATCGACGAGTCGAATCGACCCGGAGAGTTTCATTCGATCGCGTTCGCTTTCCGGCGGTTTCATTTCGATTATTTTAACGAAGCACGATTCGCCAACCGACAAAACTCCTTCAATTCCCATAACTTTATCCTCGTCCGTATCTTCTCTAGAAAACCGTAAGTGTTCGCTAATCTCGGAAACGTGAATCAAAGCCGACGTTCGAGTATTTTCTAAATTTACAAATACGCCGTACGGTTTAATCGAAGATACTTTGCCTTCGTACACGCCGAATAAATCAGCCGTGAACGATGCCGTCGACGCGTTGTTGTTGTTATTTCTATATCCATCGTGGTTGTTATTCGTGTTGTTATTAGCGTTAAATCCATTTTCTCTGTTCTCTGGATCCTTGTCTTCCCCGCTCTCTTGATCGACATTTTTCATCGATAAACTCACTTTCCACCCTCTCGCGGGATCTTTCTCGCATTTTAAAACTTTCGCAAACACTTTCGCATCCACCGGGAAAAAGTACGACAAAGACTGCACTTTCGCCTCGTCCGTATCGTCTCTTTGGAACGTGATATCGTTCGAAACTTGACTCGCGTGGACTAAACCATCCGGTAAATGTCTCCTTCCTCTTCCTCCTCTTCCTCCTCCTCCTCCGTATACGTCCTCTTTATTCTCCTCCTCCGCTTCCTCCATCAAACGCACGAACAATCCGTACGGCTGAATCGAACGCACGATACCTTTCCGAATCTCGCCTCGCGCGAACGGAGGAGGAACATCGACATCGAGGTCTTCGCCCCCGTCTCGTCTCGCGAATTCTCTGTCGTCGTCGCGTCGATGACGATGATCATAATAACGATCATCATCATCACAACGACGACCACCTTCTTCCTCTCGCATTGGTCTTCTTTCGTACTCATCAAACTCGCGGCGAGAGCGGTCTCGGCGGCTGCTCTCGTAACGACCATCTCTCGTGTCATCACCATCATCATCCTCGCGCGACCGGCTTCGCGATGAATAACTCCTTCTCCTCCTCGCTCTTCGAGTAAAAGAATCTCCTCGTCGTCCTTTTCGTCGTCTCTCCTCTTCGTCGAATTCTTCTTCCGAAAGAGAGGAACTTCGATCTCTTCTTCTTCGTCTTCTTCTCGTCCGTCTTTCTTCGTCTCCGCTGTCGGAAAAATCATCATCGTCGGATCTTCTCTCTCGTCTAATCCTCCTCCTCCTCCTCTCGCGAGAGAAAGACGAAGACGACGGCGAGGGAGATTTCGATCGTCGTCGTCTTCTGTCCTCTTCTTCGCTTCGAAAAGGAGAAGGAGACATGCGTGTTTATTCGTATAAGAGCGCTTAGAAGATTTGAGGGGAAATGGATTTCCCCAAACTCCTCAGAACTTTCTCTTCCGCACACGCGCGTCTATTATCTGCGCTTTCAACCGGTCAAAACCACCATCATAATCTCTCCTCCTCCTGATAAGAATAAAGAGTACCATGACGTCTAAATTCTCCTCCTCGAACAACGCCGTTCGACGCATCTCTCAAGAGGTGAAAGAATTCCTCGAGAGCGAAAGGCAGATGGAAGATGGAACCGACGACGACCAACAACAGGAGAAGGACGGGTCGATGATGGTGGATAACAACGCGTTTGCCACGTGGGCGGAACCGCTGGAGGACGATATTTTTGAGTGGCACTTTGCGATATACGGCGCGGAAGGTACGCGAGAGAGGAGAGATGCTCTTCGTTGTCGTCTGTTTGTTCTTCGTGTTTGTGTGTTTGTGCTTCTTTCTCTCTCTGTTGTCTTTCGCTGTGTTGGCGGTTACGCGTCGAATACTCACACGCAATCTCTCTCTCTCTCTCTCTTCCCCCGCCCCATAATCAAATAACAGGCACTGCGTTTGAAGGCGGCATATACCACGGTCGCATTTTACTCCCGGTGGAGTACCCGTTCAAACCGCCAAACTTTATGCTCTTGACGCCAAACGGCAGATTCGAAACGTTGACGAAAATCTGTTTGTCGATTACGTCGTACCACGCGGAACATTGGCAACCGAGTTGGTCGGTGAGGACGGCGTTGACGGCGATTCGAGCGTTTATGGTGACACCGAGCGAAGGCGCGTTAGGTGGGATTGATTTTAGCGAAGAGCAAAGGAGAGAACTCGCGGAGAAGAGTCGAGCGAAGGAGGTTAATTTTACCTTTGGGAGCGAAAAGAGAAGAGAAGTCACGAGACTGGTACACGAGAAAATGTTAGGACGAATGGGAAAAGCGAAACAAGCGGCGAGGAAGATGGCGATGGAGAAAAGAGAAAGGGAAGAAAAAGATGCTCGGGAGAGGAGTGATGGTGGGAACGGAACGAACGCCGAGGCGCCGACGACATCCACGGCTACGCTAGAACAACAACAACAACAACAACAACAACAACAACGCACGCAACCGAGAGAACAACAACAACAACAACAAACACCATCACCTACTCCTTCGCCTCGAAACGCCGCCAATAACGAGAACAACGAGAACGACGACGATGTACAAAGACAAAGAAATAGTAGAACAACGCAAACAACCACGCGCAGCATCGAGCGGAGACCCGCCTCGCCAGAACAACAACAACAACAACAACAACAACAACAACGACAACAAAGAGACCCCGATCATCGGACTTCAGCTATAAAACTTCTCGACTCCATCTCCGTGTGCTTAATCGTCGCCATCGTCGCCATCTTGTTGAAGAGGTGCATGTGGATACCTCCTTCGTTGTGATAAAAAATGTCTGTATTTTAGTATTACTCTTTGGATAAAATGGAAAATTTTCTTCACTCTGAAATGACTGCCCCCCAGATATCGGCGAGATATTCCACGCACGCGTTCGCCTCCACGTCTCGTGCTTTCTCTTCTCCTAAGCTCAAAAGTCGTTGTTGTTCTCATCGTCGTCTGAATCGTCGTCTAAATCGTCGTCGTTTAAAGAGAGATGGAGAGTTTTGCTGCGCTTCTTCATCAGACACCGGGGAGACGATAAGCGAGAATGGGTCGGCGAAACCGTCCGAAGCGTCGCCGTTTCCACTGCTGTCGTTCGCAAACGACTCTGCGCGAGAACAACTTTTGTCGTCATCGTCGTACACGCACGTTTCTCCTGGCGTGTGCGATGCGCACGCCTCGGACGTGGCCATTCGCGCCGCGTGGGTGGTTCTGTTGAGAAGTCAACACCCGTCTCACAGGGCGAACGCGAAACGGACGAAGGATATGTTTCACCAGGAGGACGAGAGTTTTCTGGAGAGGTATCACGAGTGGGAGAGAAAATACGATATGTTTTTATCGAGCGTAGAGAGCGATGCGTATCAAGGCGGGACGTTGTTGAACGTGGTCAGCGAGAAGGAGAAGTTGTTGCGGGAATACGGGTTGCCGGATTTGTTTCGCGCGGTGAAAGCGTCGGAGAACGCGCTGTGCTCGGACGTTTTGTTTCAATCGTTGAGAGATGACGTGGATAATTCGGAGGATTCGTTGAAATCTGCGATTGAAATCGCGTTGGCGGGGAACTTGTTCGATGCTGGAGCGGCGCAGGCGGTGCAAAACGTCGTCGGCGGGAGCTCGTTTAAAGGAGATTCGAATAAGTTTGCGTTTAAGAACAGCGAGGATTTACAGTTTGCGTTTGAGGCATCGAGGAAACGAGTGAGAAATAGCGAGTGGTTGTGTGACGATTTGGATAAGTTGCGAGCGAACGAGTACGACCGCGTGTGCGTGTTTTGCGATAACGCCGGCGCGGACGTCTTAGGGATGACGCTATTAGCGAGAGAATTGGCCAAAAGAACTAAAGGCGCGAAAGTCGCGTTGGTCGCGAACGAATTGGCCGCGCTGAATGACGTCACCATCAACGAACTCGAAGAGTTTTACCAGGTGTGCGAACAACACGACCCAGAGTATTTACAACTGTACCGCGAAAACGGCAAAATCGCCCTCCTCTCCTCCGGCCAAGCGTCCACGTTACTCAACTTGAACGCCACCGGCAAAGATATCAACGATTGGGTCAAGCGCGAAGATACAGTCGGTGGAGTCGACATGGAAGGTAAAAAGCTGAAGTGGCTCGTCGTTTTAGATGGCATGGGCCGCTCCTTAGAATCGAACTGGGAGTGCGGCAAATACGTGCAACCGCACGTGGACGTCTTGAACTTGGCGATGGTGAAATCTGAAATCAACGCCAAGAGGTTAGGCGCGAACGTATACGACTGCGTCTGTAAGTTGTCCAACAGCAGATAATAAAGAGAAGAGAGAAAGAAAGAGAGATGATCGGATGACGTATATTTATATCGTGTTATTAGTGTTGTATTGTTATTTTGTTCATCCCATCGGCGGCGCTCGCGTTTAAAAGGTGAACGAAATATCACACCTAAACATCCACTCCTCTCACTTAGGGGAAATTTGGCTTCACTAATCACCTCCAGAGAGACAAAAAACACATGTCTTCCGCGGCGCGTTCTCGCCTCCTGCTCTCGCATCGCGTCACCACGAACAGTGTCCCGTCAACCAGCGACCAAACGGGAGCGCGCGTCCGGGTGAATAAGAGAATCCACGCTCAGCAACAACAGAAAAGCAAAGCAAACAAAAAGAAGAATGAAAACTCGAGATACGAGTTCCCGGGAAGCATGCCCTCGGCGTTCCAGAAAGACGTCACGCGAGCGTTAGAACAAGCGAAAAGAGCGGAGAAAGTTTGGTCGTGCGAAATCACCGACTTCTATTCTCCTCCGTTGTGCGATTGGATCGAAGCCGCGGTGAAGAAAAACTTTGGAGAAGCGATTGTGTGCAACAGGTTCGGAGGATTTTCCGGGGCGGAACAGCAGAGGGTTCTGCTCGCGAGACGGGACAACAGCGAAGAACTGTTCGAGTTGGCGAAGAAAGATGAGTTTTTCGCGAACGAAGAGGACGAAGGTGAAGTGGATACGAACAATTGCGCGATCGCGTGCGTGAACATAAGCGGAAAGTTTGCGTTCGATCCGGCGTCGCATCCGGATTTTTTAGGCGCGGTGCTCAACGCCGGCGTGAAACGCGAGAAGATTGGAGACATCTTGGTCAATAATTCTTCCGAGGGTGGAGCGAAAGTTTTGGCGACGCCTGCGATTGCGGTTTTCTTGACGAGAGCGTTGGAATCTGTGCGCACGGTTAAAGTGACCGTGGAGCTTTTTCCTCTTAGCGAATTAGAAGGCGCCCAAGGCGCGCAGGTTCAAGAACCGGTAAGAACTTACGAAGCCTCGCTTCGGTTAGACGCCGTGGCATCTGCTGGATTTCGGTGTGCGAGAAGTAAGATGGGTGAGGATATCGTAAAAGGAAACGTGAAGCTAAACTACAACGTGTGCGAAAAGAAGAACGCGACAGTTGGGCAAGGTGATATGATTAGTTGCCGAGGAAGAGGAAGAGTAGAAGTGAAAGAAATTTTGGAGCAGCAGAACGATCGGTATAGAATTGAGTTGGTGCGATACAAGTAGGAGAGAGAGTCAATCTTGATATGCGGTCGTTATTTATACTCAGCAGCGCATAGTTAGTATTATCGTCGCGTATTTACTTCGCTTCTCTTTCGCTCTTCTTTTTTTCTGTTTCTTCTTCTTCTTTTTCGCCTTCTGTAACTCTGTTAAACAAGCCGCAAGCGTACTTCTCCACATGCCCAGCTCTAGGCGGCGGCGACGGTCGCATCTCCCAAATACCCGGTAAAGGAGGTTCCGCGTCCGCTGGAAGTTTTGTGGCCACCAGAGTGGTCATCTCCCAGCCCATGTCTAAATCGAGCGTACCCGTGCCTCTCTGTTCGTCTTGGCCTTCGAGCGTTTCGGATCCCAAAAGCAGTTTCGAGCAGAAAGAGCCTAAATGGCCGAGTTTCTTGGAGTATCGAATCGCGGATTGGATGGCCATCCACAATTTTTCGCGCGACATGGTTTGTGGACATTTGATGGCCGTTGCGAGCGAACGAACTTTGTTCGTCGTCGATTGCGATAAAGGCCGAACAAATCCTCTCTGCGTGACGGCGTGTTTACGGTCGTCGTATAAAATGCCTTTCGAGAGTTTCTCGGCTTCGGCGAATACGACTTGCAAGTCGTCGCTTTTCGTTTCGGCTGGATCTTCCCAAAAGATGACCGAATCCCACGTGCCGAAGAGCATGCGCTTGACTTCGTTCGTCTCTTTTTTCGTAACGACGCCCGTAACGAGATTACGCATCGCCGGCGAAAACTCGGCATCGTACTCGTGGAATTTCAAAATGGCTTCTAAACCGGTTTTTTTGCACTCGATTTTCACGTCGCCGCAGAGCTCGCCGATGGGTTTACGCAAGTAAAACTCGTGCGCTTTGAGCGTCGGTAACGTGAACGTGTACACTTCGGTATCGATGCTTCGTTCCGATCTCGGACAGTTATCGCGTCTTCGCCAGCGCGATAAGTAATCCGGATGTCCGCTCGCACCGTATAACTCGACGTAACAACCTTCTCGGCAAACGTCCTTCGGCGCGCTCTCTTCTCGATCCATCGGACCGGGCAGTTCTAAATGAATCAAGAGCGAAGCGCCGTACATTTCAGCTCTCGGAATGGCTTGAATCTTCGTCGAACTTCGTATCTTTTGCCTCGAGCCGTCGAGAAAGTGATCCGCAGTGCGAATATCTTTGAAGTTGTACGCGTTGTTTTCTTGGAAGTAGACGCTCAACGGCGTGCCGTCTGGGATCGATCGCACGAAATCGAGACTTTCAGGCGTTTCCACGCATCGCACGACGTGTGATCCGAGAGGTGGGGGCAAAGCCAGAACTCCCGTATCGCTTCGAACGGCTTTTTCTTCGTCGCTCGAATCGTACGCGTCGAAAGGATCGGCATGGTTATACGTCACCTCCTCGGTTTCGCTCTTCTTCTTCTTCATCGACGCGTCTTCACCGGCATCGTTTTCCGCCGAGGAGGGCGACTTTTCATTAAACCCGGGCCCGCGCGGACGTAATATTTCTGCGATTTGAGCAATAATGAGCCGCGTTGCGAGTAGAAAACGTTTTACGGATTCGTCTTCGCCGTCAAAGTGTAAATCTGGCTCTAGGCTCCAGCGGCTCGCGTTCTCGTCCTCTCCATCCGCGCACACGATGTTATTCTCTCCATCGTACGTCGTCACCTCTCGACTCTGAAACACTGAATCTCTTCTCAAACACTCCGCCAATTTCAATCCAATATTCACCGCGGTATCCGCGTTGGCCACGTCCGATCTCAAATTCGCCGTCTTGGGCGCCGAATTTGCGTTTTCGTCAAGGCGTAAAAATTTCCCCTTCAAATTCGTAAACATCTTACGCCCGGGACGGTTTGCGTTCGCAGCTGCCTGCCTAATCTCGTGTTCCTCTATCTTACGATGCGACTGGTGTCGATGCACTTTCGCTCTTAATCGTTCCGCGGCGACTTTAAACTTCACAAACGTCGCGTCCTCTTCGTCGTGCAAGAGCGGTTTGACGAATTTCTCCACGTCCACGGACGTTTGCGTAAAAAATTGCGCGTGCAAAATGGAAAACGCGCGGTCGGTTTTCGCGTCTAGATTTTCGATTCTGTGCTCGAGTTTATTCGTGCTCATGAGCGCGCGCTCTTCGTCGTCCAAGAAGTCGATGAAATCAATGGACTCGTCGTCGTCATCCTCATCCGATGACGAAGGAACATTTTTTTTCTTCGATGAGAAAAAAAAACGTTTCTTCTTCTTTTTCTTCTTTACTTTACTCGATGATGTCCGCTCGCTGTTTAACGCAAAGTCTTCTCCTTCCTTCGCCTCCTCTTCCCCTTCGTCGGAAGAGGAAGAGGAGGAGGAGGAAGACGACGTGCACTCTTTGATTTCACCAAAGTCTTCTTTCATGTTTTAAAGTGTGGAAATATAATAAAATCTGTTGTCCTCTTCGCGTATTTTTTGTTCGTGTGAAAAACAAACACGAAGAGGTATTGATTGATGTTTGATGCACTACTGTATCGCACTCTTTAGTACTATTAAATCTTTATTAACGGCAATACATTGTTGTTCAAATTTGTTCTTATGATTAAAATATAAAGATTGAAGACTAAGAAACCCCCCCGCTGGGTCGTTTCCCTTGACTCACGGCTCTGGCGATTCTACAATCGAGTTCCGCGGGCTGTTCCGCCGGTACGCTCAAATCGCACTCTTTCTCGAACATATCTCTCGCGTTCGTCATCGCGTCCTCGGGAATTTGTGCCAACAATTCGTCGATTTGTCTGTCGATTAATCCAAAATATTCCGCCGGCGCTTTAAAGTTCACCGCCACGCGCGCGTTGTTCGCTTTCAATTGCGTTTCCAACTCTTGAATTGATTGTTTCAACGCTTCGACCTCGTACGCGTCTAAACCGTACGTCTCTAAAATCGTCGGTAACGCCCGCGTCATGGGACCTGACACTCGAGTCGCGCACTTCACGTTCAGTTGCGATAAATCGCAATTATACACCGGTGCATCGCACGTTTTCCGGAACTCTTCGTTTTGGTTCGCGATGTCTTGCAACGCCACTTTCACCGCCAAGACCACCGCGACGGCTCGCAAAGGTTCCTCGATGGGCACATCCAAACCGCTGTTAAACATCGCACTCGTCGGTTGCACGTTTGAATTAAAAGCCAGCGCAAAACACCCCCAGGACATGTTGACCATAAATATCGACTTTCTTCTGTTCATATTCGTCGAAACGTTCTCATCTTCTCTCCTCGTTTCTCTCTTTTCTTTAGAGCGCGTTAATGTTCTTTCATCATCATCATCATCAGTTCGCATCATCCGTTGTTGTTGTCGTTTGTTCTGTTCAGAAGCATTCTCATCCGAAGCGAGCGCAGAAGCAGGTCGTCGTCTCCTTCTCGTCTGAATCGTCTTCTGAATCGTCGTCTGAATCGTCGCGGGGGTGGAAAGGGTAGTAAACATCGTATTCTTTTACCACAAGTTTGTTGTGTGGTTTTATCTTCAAAAGTTCGTTATTCGTCTTAGGTCAGACTTTCTAGAAAGAGAATTTTGGTTTTTTTAAAAAGGGGTGCTCACATTTTTTTTACCACCTTTTCTCCTCTTTTGTGGGATCTCTCTAAATCTCTTCATTGATCACATTAAGACACACACAAACACTTTTGTGCAATAGTATAATAATACCACGAATAAAATGTACGGTAATAACGTGCGAACGACAGAAACGGACACAAATTTCGTGGCGAATTACACGGAAAAGACCCGGTTGGGGTTTATAGGTACGCGCGATTCGCGACGAGATTAGTATTCTGTCGAGGAGATTTTACCTTCTTCTTGGGGGCCCCCGGGAATTCATTTTTCTCCTCCCTCTTTGTTGTGCGCTCCCTGTTTTCTTTTTAATGACACCCTTCTCTCTTTCTCTCTCTCTTTCGTTTATTAGGAACGTGGAAACACAGGTATTACGCGATTAAGCAAAGACTCCTCCCGAACGCGAGTAAACTCCAACCGAGCGAATTAGAGAATCACTCACGAATTGTCGTTCATATCGATATCGATTGTTTTTTTCTCCAAGGCTCGGTGCGCACTTTGCGACCGGATTTAATCGAGGATACCGAAACACCCATGGTCGTCTCGTGGGGAGAAACCGGGGAGATTAGTTGCGCGAACTACGCCGCTCGAGCGTTAGGGTTACACGCCGGGATGCGGTTTAACGAGAGCGATAGAAAAAAGCCGGAGAATGTTCTCGTGTTGAGTTACTGTTTCGACGCGTACGTCGAATTCGCGACGAGCTTTTACGAGGCGCTGTTCGAGTTGACCGATCACGTGATTGGATCGAGTTGCGATGAGGCGTATTTGGACGTCACGAATGGATTGAAGCTAGATGGTGTTAAAGAAGTAGGCATAGAGAGCGAGAACGCGAGCATCAGAGGAAAAGCGATGGCGAAGTTTATCCAAAAGCACGTCACCGAGAAGTGTAAATTGAAATGCTCCGTCGGCTCGGGGCCGAACAAGTTGGTCGCGAAATGTGCGACGTCAAAGTACGCGAAACCAAACGGCATGAGCGATAATCCTTTTTATTACGTTTCGGAAGAAAATGCTCGTGATTTTATGGCAAAGTTACCCGTGCAGGACCTCCCGGGGGTGGGACACGTTTTGTTCAGAAAATTGAGCGAAGAGAAGATTCGGACGTGCGCAGATTTGCAAGCGATTGAAGTGGGAAGCCAGCGATTTATGCAACTCGTGGATGCCGTAGGAGGCGATGTGGCGACTTATAACTTAATCCAAAAAGCCAAGGGAATAGACGAAACAGAGTGGATGCCAGATCCACCGCCGCAAACAACGAGCATGAAAATTTCGTGGGGCGTTCGCTTCGAAACCAAGGAAAGAGTTCTGGCAGTTTTAAAAGACATGTCAAAAGTTGTTTGCGACAGAGCTAAAATGTTGGGAGATCGCCGCGCAAAATCAATCACATTTGAAATCATGCTCTCGAAAGATGTAAAAAGCACTAAAAAGAAGGGTTTCTTAGGTCACGGCCCTTGTCACGAATACTCGAGATCGCAAAACTTGACCAACGCGACGAACGATTCAAAAGTTATCAACGAGAAAGTTCGAGCGATTTTAAACAAGTTAAACGAGGAAATTCATTTGGGCATCGAGACTATTCGCGGTTTATGCGTGAGGTTGCATTTTGAGAACACTACCGGGTCGCCTGAAAAGAATCCGAAGAAGCGGGTCGTCGGTTTACGAACGGACTATCGAGGCCCGGCGCAAGGTTTAATCGGCCCTCAATCGAAAGTTCACGTTCCAGATAAGACGCAACCAAGAGTGAACAGTTTGTTCATGCAGGTGCAAAAGAAACAGAAAGTAGCGAACGAAACATATAGTAATAAAGTAGAACCAGATAGACTGGACCACAGGAACAATAACAACGACATCAACAAGATCAAAGAAGACAACGGAGGAGAAAAAGTCAAAAAAACCGCGGTGCCTTTCTTCATCGAGAAAGAGTTCAAATCTATCGAGCAACTCTTCGCGTCGTATTCGCGCCGACTGGCCATTGAATTGCACCGCGTGCGCCAAAACGACGAATTCAAAGAAATCACGCGAGGTCAAGAGCAAATCGTCGCGGGTTTAGCGACCGCATGCGCCTACTCTTTGGCCGACCACGTCCGCTCCGCCGTCGGAACCATCCAGAAACACTACGTCTACAAAGAAGACATCGAAGCGTTCATCGAGCGAGTAAAAAACTTGACGAAGTGGCACGAGCGGATGATATCACGAGACGACGGCGTGCACTGTTTCGTCTCGGCGTGGAAAACGGCGTGCGACGAAGTCTATTAATAGCACAATGTAATGACGCGCGCATACTCACGCGTAGACATTTTTAGCGAGATCACAAGAAGAAGCGTTTTATAAATCGAAAAGACGACACAAAAAAATCAATCCAAAGACTCGCATCCCGAGCGTTTACTAAATGTTCCGCTCCGCGACGAAATACCTTTTCATCGCCTCGTCCTCTCTCTGTGTGCTCGGATACTTGCGAGATAAGAACATCGTCGTCATCAACTCTCGGAAGATTAAAAATTCCGAGGTTCGTAAGTGCGCGGAGATTTGCGTCGACTGGTCCGCGTGGCTCGAAACGAACAGGAAGTTCATCTGGAATCAGTTTTTCGACGCGCCTTCGTCGTCCTCGTCTTCGAAGTAGGAATCGACGATGATGAGCGAGAGAGTCGAGAAGCGATCAAACTCGGCTTCGCCTTTGAATAAACTCGGGAAGTCGATCGCGTTCGGGTGCGCGCTCGGTGTTCTCGTGAGTTTACTGAAACACCAGAGAGATGAAGGACACTTGAAGAGATCGAGAGTCGAACACGAGAGAGCGATGATGAGTTTTAACAGCGGTTCGAATGGGAAGAGTAATAGTAATAATAACAGGCGCATGGGGGATGCGGGTTTGAGGAGGAGTTCCGAGACTGGCGACGAAAGAGGTGTTCGGGGGCGAGAAGGAGAGAAGACGCCGTTTGAGCGGGAGGAAAATCAAGAAGAAGCGGTGATGGGTACGGTGTCGACGCAGATGAGTGGTAGTAGTAGTAGCAGCAGCGGCAGCAGCAGTAGTAGTAGTAGTACTCGTCGTTCGTCCTCGTCGTCGTCTTCTCTGCTCGCGAATATCAAACCGCTCACGGATACCTACCCGAACGCGTTCGCCTTGCCGTCCATGTCTGATGAACCGAACAAAGTGTGTGAACCGAAAACAATCAACAAGGACGCGTGGGGTTCTGCCAGAAGGTTGGACTTCTCCGTAGCTAAGACTGATACCAATTGGCCGCAGAATTGCGAAGGAGATTTAAAAGCCTTGTGCGAAGTCGTCAAGGAGATTGCGATTGATAGAGAAGTCTTGGCGGCGGTGGCGAATTCCGCCGCGCCAGGAATTTATAAGTTTGTCGATTCGATTAAATCCTTGGAAGTCACAAACTTTCTCGTCATATGCTTGGACGATATGTTGGAAAAGAACTTGAAAGATAAAGGAGTGGCGACGTATAGAGTGAAGAACGACGCGAGAGGGTCGCACAAAATCTCCGCGCAAAAGTTTGGCATCATAAAAGATTTCGTCAAAGTTGGGTGTTCCGTCTTATTGACAGATACGGACGTCGTGTACTTACAAAACCCATTTCCGTACTTATATCGCGATCACGATATCGAGTCTATGTCTGACGGGTGGGACAATCAAACCGCGAATGGGTTTCATCAAGTCATCGACGATGCGGCTATGGGAAGATCTGGACGCGCGCGAGTGAAAGCGTTTCGAGTTTCCGCGTTGAATTCTGGATTGTGGTACGTCGCCGCAACGGAAGCTTCGTATAGGCTCATGTCCATTATGGCGCATAGAATGGCGACGGAAGATTTGTGGGATCAAGCCGGCTATAATTTAGAATTATGGTTCGCCAGTCGAGATTGGCACCAAACGAGCGGCGCGACGGTTCGGGTGATGAATCCGTATTGTTTCTTAAACAGCAAAGTGATGTTTCGTATCGTGAGACATAAAAAGGAGTTGGCTAAAGATAGGCACAGACCAGTTGCTATGCACGCGAACTACCACACGGATAAAGAACGGAAAATGCAACTCGTCGATAAGTATTACAACCACGACGCGAACGTCGCGTCTTTAGAATGCACAGTTGGTTGTTCAGGAAAGTTAAAATCCATCGAGGAATTGGAAGGAAAGCATAAACACGCCGTTAACGATGGGATCATTGGTTCTAAGAATTGGAAGGAAGGTGCGCCTGCGGCATATTCCTCTCAGTGCGCGCCGATGAAAGACTGGTCTGGGAAAATTACCGATTTAGGACGCTCGTTACACGCGATTTCAAAAACACCGACACCACCGTCAAACGATGGCATATCCGTACAAATTGACGAAATATTATCCAGGAAAGGCGATGTTTTTAAAGGTGAACAGTCATCCGCCATAATCGTTTCGGCCAACGAGGACAACGCGGACCATTTGAAAGTCTTCCTCGAACGAGGCACGAAGAAATTAAAGGTGGACAAACGTGTCATTGTCGTCACAAATTCACCGAAAGCGGCGAATATTGCACGAACTGTCTCTGATAAAATATCCGTGTTGGAGTCGAGTAGTTACGAGGCGGCCATTCTGAAATGGATTGCCATGAAGCGACTGTTAGAGAATGGCGTGCACACGATTGCGATAGATCCGGAAACCGTGCTCATGCACGACCCGTCGACGTATTTTTATCGAGACGCGGACGTAGAAGCCATGTCGGACGGTTGGGACGATATGACCGCGTACGGCTACGACCACGTCGTCGATGACCCTCACATGGATTGGTCGAGATATTGTCACGGCGGACGCGCAGCGAGCAGAGACGACGGGTTTGCGAGATTTGAAGCGACGGAGGAATCGTTGGCGCTCGCGACGCGCGTCGCGAGGATACTCTTAGGCATGAAAGGCTCTTCATCCGCGGATATTGCAACCAGAGCACACGAAGCGTTCAATGAAGCGCTCGATTTGCCTGCCCACGGTGATTATGTCGGTCCTGGTGTCATCAAAAGGACGCTGAATTATTTATGCTTTGCAAACTCGAAGATGATTTATCGCTTCGCTAAGAAGGATGCAAAGGCGAAAAAGTTCATCCCAGTTGCCATACGCATGAGTTACCACTTGCGATTAAAAGAAACCGCGCAAAGAATGACAGACGCGTACAATTACTACGAGGAAATGAAGCAGAACAACGTCCTGGGTGCGAGCGCAAAAACGATTTCGAATTTCGAGCGATGGACGCACGGCGAAGGATTCGGCGAAGTCGCCGCTGATTCTAAAATCCTATGCAAATTACGAATGGTTTCTCCCACGGAAAGCACAGAAAGTTACTCAGAAAAAGCGCACGTGGCGTCTATATTATCCCAATTAGGCGAAAACGAACCGTTCTCCTGGGGTGGGGTCCCTGGTTTACGGTTCTTAGAACGCGGCGATTTAACAACGCCGTGGGGTAAAGGCAAGTGGGGGTTCATCGATAAAGGCAAAGGACGGCTCGACAGTGTGAGCGTTTTCGCCGAGTTTGCAGGCGCGAAACACTTGCTGACTTTTGAAAACATCGCGGAGAATAACGCGTTGCACGATGCGGTCTTCGTTTCCGAACGGTGCACGGACGGGGACCAAGTGATTGGAAGAGTAGTTGCGAAAGTTAGATAAAAAAAGGTTGTCAATAATAAAGTCCATACCCAGTCGTTGTTGTATATGCACAAAAATAATTTAAGTTTAGTAGTTTTGTTGGTTACCTTACTCTTATCTCAATCTCTCTCTCTCTTTCTTCTTCTCCATTCTTATCATTTACGCGCCTTTCTCTACCGCAGCTTTCAAAATCGCGCCAGATTCCGCCGCCGACTTCCCGGAGCACTCGTCGAGCAATACCTTTATGCCGGAGATGTCCAACTTGAGCATCAACTGATCCAAATCAAACTCCTCCGGCGCGCCTTCCGCCTCGTCGCGAATCGCTCTCATCGCTTTTCTCGTCTTTTGCATTTCCTTCTTTTCCGCCTCTTTCTTCTTCTTCGCCGCTGCCGCTGCTGCCTTCGCGTCCGCCGCCGCAGCTTCCGCGGCGGCTTTCGCCTCCGCCGCCGCAGCCTCGTTCTCCGCCTTAGAGCCGCCACCTTTACCACCCGAAGCGCTCTTTTCCGCCTTCTTCGCCTCTCTCTCTGCCGCTTTTCTCTCCTTCTCCTTAATTACTCTCGGATCTAAGTTCTCCGCCGCTTCGAAAAACGCTCTCAACTTCACCGACTCTTCCTTCTTCTTCTCCTTCCTCTTCGTCTCGTTTTCCTTTTGCATTTGCCTCTTGTGGTACCTATCGTTCGCGGATTCCAAATCGTTCTCTTGGTCGTGCGGAAACTCTCTCCACGACTTGAACTTAGTCCATGAGACGTACATCTTCTTCACGTCCTCGTACGGCGCATCTTCGTCTTCGCAAATTACGTGTCCACCTTTGACTTCCGACCATCTCTCCAACTTTTGAAACGCCGGAATGAAGGTCGTAAACCACGTCTTCCCGGCTTTAACGCTCGTCGGCAAATCGTGTTTCGGCGCGTCTACGGAATCGTACTCTCTTCTTCTCTTATCATCCGACAACACCTCGTACGCGATCGCGACCGCTTTATACCTCTGCTCGATCGCTTCTTTTCCTTCTTCGTCCGCGCCGGCGATGCCGCACTTGTCCGGGTGCAACTTCATCGAATACTCCTGGAAATTCTCCTTAATTTGCTCCGTGGTCGCCAAATACCTCTCCACGGCTAAACCAATCGCCCCGTAATGATCTGGATACTCTTTCGATCCTTTCTTGATCGTTTTCTTCTTCTGAAACGCCGCAGATTTCATCAAATCCTCCACCGTTTCTTCCTCCTCTTCCTCTTCCTCTTCCTCGTCGTCGTCGTTTTGGAACGAACTCAACGAGTCTCGACCTCTCCCGGCTAATTTCGCCGCTCGCAAATACTTCTCGTCCGTCGGTTCTAGACCTAAAGATTGTCTCGCTTTCGCGTGGAAGTGTCTCCCTGCGGCTTCTTTCGTGTTCGACGCGCGAATGAACATTTGCGCGGTCGCGCCGGTGACTTCGCTCCCACCCGAAGGGACTTTCGTCTGGTCGTACTCCAGGCGTAAATTGATGTAATCCTGTCCTTCGCCATCGATGATGGCGGTGAAATCTTCGAACGACTCGATGTGCGAAAGCGTCGGTTTCGGTTTCTTCTGAAGCTGTTGGATGAGATTCATTGTATTCTACTCTGAATAGTGCGCGTGTGTGTGTATGTATACGTATACTCTCAACGGATGATTGATTTTTCCTTCTTTTATCTTCTTTGCTTTGCGAGGGAAATCTTTCGCGCGCGTGCACGTGAAACTCAGACTATAAACGCTCGAAAATTCCGTCGCGAGAACAGAGATCTCTCTTTCTCTCTCTTGTGAATGCGCGAGAGAAAGCGTGGACGTACTACCGTGACGTAGTATTAGAAAAGAGCGGGGAGATGATTTGTGGAGAAATCTTTAAAAGATGGCGGCGAACGTGTTTGTGCTCGAGAGCTTTTGTTGGTTTGTGGTGAATTTTGTTCTGCAAAAATGTGGTTTATCAGACAAAGACAGATGGTACTACTATTTTTAATCCTGAGATCTTACGACGAAGACGACGATAATGAAGAGGAATCAGAGAAATCATCGTCATCATCAAAGACGTCGGGTCTGTCGGGTTTGGGAGCGTGCAGTACTCCTCCTTCGTAAGACCAGCCTTCTGGGAGAGGACAGTTGTTGTCGAGGAGGTATTGTAAACATTCGGTTTGGTTGTTCTCGTGCGCTTCCCATACGGCGTCCTCGTCCCAAGGCGCTTTGGCGGTTTCGTGTAAGTACTTCAAACAGTCCAAGTGGGGGCCGTACGAGGCTGCACGCTCACACGCCAACGTGTCATATTTATCATACTTACGCTCAACAAGGTATTCGAGTATGTGGAGCTGACCCTTTCCAGCCGCCCAAACGGCAGTATACTCATCCCAAGGCACTTTCGCTTCTTCGTGTAAGTATTTGAGGCACTCGAGATGACCGAATTCGGCAGCAATTCCACACGCACTCTCATCGACAGGACACTCATTTGCCACGCAATACTTTAACATTTCCAGATTACCGTGCTCTGCGACCGCATTAATCGTCTCTCCATGCCACTCACACTCTTTCTCCTCTCGCGCCCACTTGAGCAACTCGAGTTTATTCGTTCCAGCAACTTTCCAGCAGAAAGTTTTGCAGAAAGTTGTTTCGTCTTTGCGCCAGTGTCTCGGCCACAACGATTTATGCTCCCACGCAAACTCCAAAGTCGATATCGATGACATCTCTTTGACTTCAAACCTCTTTTTCAAATCACCCGCGCGAGATGATCTCTTAATCAACTTTCTCGTCTCTGTATTCACGTCGTACAAGAATTTCACATCCGTCCCATTCAATCTCGGAAGAACGTGCTTCTCCACGATGTCTCTGCACTCGCCGCCGTCCAACAAAGCGTCCCTGAACAATCGCCACAGCATCATCGGTTTACGCTCGATATCGACCGCGACCTTCTCGAGCTTTCGGATCTGTTTTCTCGCGTTTTTTAGCCGCTCGTTTTCTTCTTCTGTCCTGTAGTCACACCGTTCGGAATTGTGCATCATCGTCTTTTGATGAAAAGCGCGGGTTCTCGATCTCTCTCTCTTCCCTATCGTTCGCCTTTTCTGCGCTCTTTTCGTCGTCGCTTTAGATGCGAGACATCATCTCTCTTCAACTGTTCTTTTTTAAGTTGTTTATGTTGCGCGTAAAAGCGTGTCTCTTTCACTCTCTCGAATTAATGAGGAGCACAAATGCTCTTGGATGTCTCGTTCAATTCCCCAAAAGTTCGATTCTATATTCCGCACAACAACAACAACAACAAAAACGCCTCGAGTTGAGGACGAGGAACGCGTGAAAGTGGAGCGCTGCTCTGTAAACGAGAGGTGCGCGCGAGTATTCACACGGATAAGTAAAAAAATGCCGAACCCGTTCGTGGTTTTAGCCACGGCTGGGTACGACCACACCATTCGATTTTGGGAAGCCACGCGAGGGGTGTGTTACCGGACGTTGCAACACCAAGACTCGCAAGTGAACAAACTGGAAATATCACCGGATAAGCAGATATTAGCCGCGGCTGGGAACCCGACGATTAAGATATTTGAAGTGAACGCGTCGAATCCGTCGCCGATATTAACGCACGAAGGACACCAAGGGAACGTGACTGCGATTGGGTTCGAAAGAGACGGGAGATGGATGTATTCCGGGTCGGACGACGGGACGGTGAAGTTATGGGACGCGAGGCAAGGATCGAGACACACGAGGGAGTACGAGTCGAGAGCGGCAGTGACGACGGTCGCGTTGCACCCGAACGGCGCGGAGTTGTTATCTGGAGACGCGAATGGGAATATTCGCGTGTGGGATTTGACGATGAACGCGTGTTCGTGCGAGTTAGTTCCAGAGGTTGGAGTAGCGGTGAGAAGCGTCAGCGTGGCGTCGGATGGGAGTTTAGTCGTCGCAGGAAACTCTACTGGGACGTGTTACGTGTGGCGGTTGCAAAAGGATGCAAAGACGACGGCGCATTTCGAACCGTTGCACAAGTTGAGAGCGCACCCGGACGAGTACGTGTTGAAGTGTTTGATTTCGCCAGACGTGAGGAGTTTAGCGACGACGAGTAGCGATAAGACGGTAAAATTATGGAATTTAGACGGGTTAGGATTAGAACGGACTTTGAAAGGGCACTCGAGGTGGGTGTGGGACTGCGTATTCAGCGTCGACGCGGCGTATTTAGTCACCGCCAGTAGCGACGGAAGCGCTCGACTTTGGGATTGCAGCAGCGGCGAAGCTATTCGCGTGTATAACGGACACCACAAAGCCGTGGTGTGTTGCGCGCTGAACGACTCCGCCGTGGATGCCGCCACCGGGTGAGAGTAGGAATGCACGCGTATATAAGTCGAATTGTAAATAATACTAATAATAATACTGTTGTACCACCATAAAAGCAAACTCGCGCGCTCTTGCATTTCGTTTTCATTGCCCTTCTTTCGGGTGGGGGCGACATAAAAAATTGCCACGAGAGCAAAACACTCGCGAAAACAGAAGCACCCATCGGGTCCGTCGAGCGCGAGTGCCGCGAAAGAGAGACGCGAGGACTAAAAACGAAGCGCGATTTTGAAGGCGCTTCTTCTCGAGCTTAAGCGAAGCCGAGGGAGAGAGAGAGAGAGAGAGAGAGAGACAACCGCCCCGCAGAATTCAAAACAATCGATACTTTTAAAAATGGCAAAGTCTTTCGGATGTTCCAAGTGCCGATATAGCAGAAACGGGTGCCAAAAGTGCCGAAATCCAGACGCGCAGTTTCAGCCGAAAGAGCTGACGAAAGAGGAAGAGGCGAAACGGATCGCGAGTTTAACCTCGTACGAGTTAGAGAGAGAGGTAGGGAACCAACGCGAGACATTTTTGACTCGAGTGACTGACACCTGACTTTCTCTTCTTCAATACTACTATTAAAATAAACAAACACTTCATTCACACTACAGGAAAACATCAAACGAAACAAGTTACGATTGGCGGCTTTAGATTTACCGAAACCAGTCGTCGCGAGCGCATCCAAAACGACATCGAATGCGCCAAAGAAGAGAAAACCAAAGGAACAGTTGGAACCGACGCGACGATCGGCGCGGGAGAAGTCGCAAAACGTAAACTACAACTTTGACGCCTACGATAAGGTGTTAAAAGCGGCGGAGAGAGCGTTTGAAGGGAAGAGCTCGTCGATGGGATACATAGATCCAAACTTAGACGAGAATTTGATGTCGTGCGAGGAATATTGCGAGAGCAAAGGGTTGAAGAATGGGTTAAAGATTGAGAGAGATTTTGAAGGGTGGGTGGAAGAGAAGACGTGCAAGGAGTTGAATTTTGCGCCGACGCAAGAGGAGCACTGGCAGAGGATGGGAGTGAGTGGCCCTAGAGAAGCGGTAGGAAGGATGGGGAAAGCGGCAAACGCGAAAGAGCATTCGAGGAAGTGTTTGCACACGAATCCGAACATGTATTTTTATCGACACTGCAAACCGGGGGAAGAGCCGAAGTGGGGACCTTGGGAGGAAGACGAGATTCAGTTGTTCTTGGAGACGGCGATAAAACACGGAGCAGGGGATAATTGGGGGTTATTTTCCTCGTACATTCCAGGGAGAGTTGGGTACTCGTGTAATCAAGCCTATCGTAGCATTATGTTGCCGAGAGGATTGATTTTAGACGACCATTATTTGATGACCGAGAGCGGCAAAACAATCATTAGGAAGAAAAGAACGGGATTGAAGAAATACACGTGTTGAAACAGTTCGTAGCACGTACAAATTCAGATGTAAAACTTATTCTAATCGTAGATTCGTAGCACTGTTACTACCTACACACGGGCACGATGTCGTTATGAACACGCGCACGATGTATGGGCGCTTCTTTCTCTTTGCGTTTCTTTCTCTTTGATACTTTATGACTAAGATATTAGCGACCTCTCGACAGAATCAAGGGTGCTCTTGTAGTAGCCTCTCGGCAGAGCCGAAGGTTTTCTTGACGTTCGAGCGATATAGAATTTGTAGTACTTCGCCACTCTGTTCTTCCTGAACGGTTTGGCACAGACTAACAAACACTCAAAACGTTGTTTTGCAGTCGCGCGTTAATATTGCGCTCTTCCAGCGATGGAGATATCAACGCGCTCGCAACTCTTACTTTCTCTCATCTCTTCAAAATCTCTTCTTTATGACTACACTCTCAAAATCGAAACTCTTTCGTACAGTAAACTCGAATCAGATGGTATCGTTCGACGACGCCTCGTTCTTCTTTTTTTTGTTCAACTGGGTATTTTTACTAAACCCGGCTCGGATCAGACTTGGCTCGCTCCGCTGTTGTCACGGAATAATAAAAAACGTATTCCGCGATACAAAGAGGTACTGTTTCTTTTACATCAATTCAAGTTGATGATTGTACAACAAAGAAACAGTATCAGCGCAATTTCCTCCGCGTCTCACTCAATCTTTCATTCTCGTTTACTTTCCTATTTCCTTCCTTCCTAAGAATACAATCCTCTCTCTAATTTTCCTTCTCTCCTCTTCCTCCTCCTCTTCTTCCTTCTTCTATATCTTTTATACAAACAATTTTCTAAATAACACTTTCTATAAACACGGATGATGGTGATGAATGTTGCAAAATTGTTATCGACAATACTTTGCCGGATCGATGTTCTGCGGGATTTGTTGAATCTCCGTCCCTAACTCTTGCTCAATTCTGAACAAGTTGAAGCGATCTTCGTATGTCACCAGGTTCACGGCGATACCCAAGTGACCGAATCGCCCGGATCTACCGACTCTGTGCAAATACGTCTCGCCAGATTTCGGAAAATCAAAGTTGATGACGACGTTCACGGATTGAATGTCGATACCTCGCGTGAACAAATCCGAGGAGACCAAGTTTCTGCACGATCCGGCTCTGAAATCGTGGAAGACTTTGTTCCGGTCGCCTTGTTGCATTTTCGCGTGGATGTAAAAGCACGAATAGCCAAGCTCGGTAATTTTCCTCGCGAGCAGTTCAACTCTGTTCACAGAGTTGCAAAAAATCATCGACTGATTGATTTGTAACTTCGAAAACAACGTGTTCAAGCAGTGCACTTTCTGTCTCTCTTCCACAAAGGCGTAGTATTGCGTGATACCTTTCAAGGTCAACTCTTCCATCAAGTTAATGACGTAAGGCTTTCTGAGCCACTTATCTTTGAACGATTTGACTGTAACCGGAAACGTCGCCGAGTACAACAAAATTTGTCGGTTCTTCGCGCAGAAATCAATAACTTGCGCGATGACTGGTTCAAACTCCGGCGCCAACAACTTATCGGCTTCATCCATGGCCAACATCGTGACGTTGGATAACTTCGCGACGCCTTTCCCGGCCAAATCGACCAAACGACCCGGCGTCGCCACGACGACGTGCACCGTTTGGTGCAAACGCATAATGTCGTCCTTCAAAGAGGTACCACCCGTCGTCACCATGACTTGCGTCCCCAAGTGCTTCCCGAGTTCTTTGCACACCTGCGCGGTTTGCAACGCCAATTCTCTCGTAGGGACCAAAATAACCGCTTGGATGATATTCTTCGTAGCATCCGTCTTTTCCAAAATTGGAATCGTAAACGCCGCGGTTTTACCCGTCCCGTTCTTCGCTCTCGCTAAAATATCTCTCCCAGTTAACGCGATCGGAATCGACTCTTCTTGAATCGGCGAAGGTCTTTCGAAGCCTTTCTCGAAAATGCCCATCAAAAGTTCTCTCTTCAAGAAATAATCCTCGAATTCGTTTCCTTTTGTCGCGGTCACATCTTCGGTTTGGTATCGCTCGTCGCGCGCTGGAGCTTTGATCTGGTCTTTCCAGTTATCTGGCGCTTGCGTTGGGACCAAGTTTGGACTGTGTTTCGATGATGATGAAAAGAGTTCTTCGGTTAGTTTTTTGTGTAATTGTCAAACGTCTCGAAGAGGAAGAGACGCGATGATATTAAGCGGAAGAGAAAGAGAGAATTATAACGAGAATCCGAAAACGCAAAACGCAAACCTCTCGCGACCGAGAGAACGTCTCTGAAACGAAAGAAACCCGCGAACGAAAAATATGTGCACTCACTCGTACGCGTTGTGCGCCGGGTACGACGCTTGCTGAGGCGGTTGTTGGCCACCAAAGTTCATTGTTTTCTCTTCTTAATTTTTTTGTGCGTTCCAAGAAGATTTTGTTTCTCTCTCGTTTCGCGCGAATTGACTTTGCCTCTCCTCAACTCCAAAAGCGGGAAAACAAAAGCGCTCTCTCTCTCTCTCTCTTTGCACTCAAAGAAATCGAGAACGAACGATCTCTTTGCGCGTGAATTTGGTGCGAGAACGCGTGAAATGTGTTCGCGTCTTCTTTCGCAAAGGGTAACGTGTTGTTCTTGTTGTTGGTAATGTTGTGCGGGCAATTATATCTGATTGATCGAGAGAGAGAGAGAAAAATCTCTTTTCTTTCTGCTTTGGCAGCCACTTTTTTCTCTCCTCGTTTTTTACGAATAACGAACTCTTATTGTGTTTTGTTGTTGTTGTTGTTTCAGAGCAGCAGATGTGTGAATAAAAGAAAAATGGAGGAAGGAAAAGCAAAGAAGAAACGAGAACGAACGACTGGAGGAGAAGAGGAAGAAGAAGAAGAAGAAGGAGAAATTTTCCAACGAGACGACGCGATGAAGAAGAGGAAGAAGAAAACGAGGAAAAGCGATGATGATTTTGATGATGATGATGCTAATGCTGCCGCGTATTCCGATATATACGGCCCGAACGCCTCGGCAACGTTTCACTTCTTGGAGGAACACCGTCACCGGGTCCACTTACAAAAACTCTCCGATATTCTTGCATCCGTCGCGTGTCAATCGAGCGGGATAAATTGCGACTACGGGAGATTTACGAACAAACCACTGGTGAAGAAAATAGCCGTCGTGCTCGCGCCCGGGTTGGAACATAAGATGTACGTGGACACGTTCGGCGCGTTGCACTGCAAAAACATGAAGAGGATATTTAGGAATAGGATTGAGGGAGGTAAAGGAGGGAGTCAGTGCGTGGCGACGAAGAGTATGAATCCTACGGCGAAAGGCGCGACGCACGCGCGGTCGATTTTGTACAACGGCGGATGGGCGTCTGGAGCGGAGACGAAGAAGAAGAGGGAGGCGAAGTATAAGAACGACGAGGCCGCGCAGGCTTATAGGTTGGCAAAAGAGCAAGCGAAAGCAGCAGTCAAAGATGAAGGAGAAGCAGAAGAAGGTGATGATGATATCAATGGTGCTTTGAAGAAGACGGCAAAAAATGGAGGAAAGAACAACAAAACGAGTACGACGACGACGAATAACGAACGAGTAACGACGCAGACGAAATTGTTGCAATTTTTACGAGACGCGCCGAGGAAGCTCTCGGTAAAAAGCGCAACATTGACGGCGGAAGATATGGCGGATATGAGATACCCTTTACCGACGTTGATAAAGAAGAAAGAAAAAGCAGAAGTAAAAGAAGTGCTGAAACTTCCAGAGGGAGGATTCGTGTGCACGCAACCTGCCGGCATGGGCGTCGCCAACGCCGAGTACCCGGAGATTGTCGCCATGGATTGTGAAATGGTCACTATTGAAACCGGTTTAGCTTTGGCGCGATGCTCCGTCGTCGACGATTGTGGCACAGTCATCTACGACAAACTCGTCTTACCGCCGACGCCAATCGTGAATTACAACACTGAATTTTCCGGCATCACGAAAGAGCAAATGCGAAACGTGACGACGACGTTAGAGGACGTGCAGAAAGAGTTGTTAGAGCTCATCCCGAGCGAATGTGTTATTGCGGGACACTCTTTAGAAAACGATTTAATGATGCTTAAAATGTGTCACCCGAACGTGGTGGATACGGTGCAAATGTACCCGCACAAACGAGGCGCGCCGTTTCGTAACGCTCTCCGATTTCTCACCGAAAGATATCTGAGGCGAAAGATACAACACGAAGGCACGCACGACTCTGTAACCGATGCCCGAGCGACGCTCGAGTTGGTTTACTTGAAACTCATTCGAGGCGAAACGTTCGGCAACGACATCAGCGAGAATTTCGAAGACAGCGAGTCTTTATTCGATCACATCGCCAAGGAAAATAAAACGCGAGGAGGAGGCTTGGAGAATGAATGCGAGGTGCTCGTTTTTGAAACGATTACGAATAGTAACAAAAACGCGGAGACGATTGGAGTTTCTGGAGCAACAGAAACGTACAAGTGCGTTTCTGATGATGACGTGACGATGAAAATGCAAATGTCCATGCGCGAGGCGCCCGAGGACATGTCTTTACTCTGTTTCGGCTATTTGAGAGAATTGGAGGATGTTTTAGAGAAGCACGCTTTGAAGGAGAAGAAGAAGAAAAATAAAAAAGCCAAAGGAGGAGACGACGACGACGACGATTCTACCGCGAGAAAAGAACACTTTATCGAACGCATCGAGGCCACGCAAAATCTCGACTCGCGCGTCGCTAAAATTTGGGATGAACTTCCGGCAAACTCTTTACTTCTCGTCGCCACTGCCGTCGGCGACTCCGCCACGTTGCGGTACAAACAGGAAGAAAAATGGTCGAGAAACCGTAAGTTCTCCGAGACCGAGGAAGTAGAGAGGAAAAAACAAGGTTTACAAAACTGGACGGACGAGGAACAAGAGGCGTTGAATAAGAGATGGGACGCCACGCAGTTTGGCGTCGCGTTGTGCGCCATTAAGCCGGTACTGGAAGAGGGAGAGGAGAAACGACCACTCGTCGCCGCGGCGGCTTGGACGAACTCACAGAAAGAGAGAGTATGAATAGAACGCACTATTTACTACTAGCTAATAATACTAATGTACAACACAACCTAAACTAGAACCTATATATATCTACCACTCCGAGATATCATCGCCTTCGAGCTCGTATCACAAGTATCCAATACCTACGCAGCGTAAACACTTGCTCATCTTCGTCCCCGAACACGTCGGGCACAGGCACACCCGCTCCATCTCCGCCTCTCGTATCGGTTGCCACTCCAAAGCGCCTCTCCCTTTGCACGTCCCGCACGATATAAACCGTAACCCGTCGCACAAGGTGCACTTCCTCCCGGTGCGTTTTTTGTTCGTTTTCACGAGTTGTTTCCCGACGACGTTGAACGCGGCTGAGCTGCCGACGAGGAGAAACGTCGCGGAAGCGATGGTGCCAAAAAACGACAGGAGGACTTGCTTGGCCGCTTTTTGAGAGACGCCGACGTCCGCGTAGTTCGCGTTCGGGGTCACCATTGTGTTGTTTACGACAGAAACAACAACAACAAAACACCAACGGAGAATGACGTTTTGGAAGGAAACTTCGTTACAACTGCGACACAAAAACTTTGGCGCACATGACGCGAGAAGAAGAACAACAACAAAACTGCTGCTCGCATAACCACGACTGCGACGAATCCTCCTGCGCGACGAGTTCTTTGCACGGGTTCGTGGACCTCTCGAAACTCTCCTCCCAAAACGTCCAAGTAGAAGCAGATTGCCGAAACGTTTTCCGAGAATGGAACTCGAGATTAGATACGGATCCCGTTGGCATCCAAAGCGACGAGAACGATTGCGAACTCATCTTGAGAGTACCATTCACGGAGGACGTGAAACTGACCGGCGTGGTCATCGTCGGAGGTAAAAATGGCACGCACCCGGCGGAAGTGAAACTCTTCGCGAACGATAAGAACAAAATAGATTTGGAAAACGCACACAGAAAGAAACCGACGCAAAAGTTTGACTGGCAGGAAGATTTTTTAGGCGTTTTAGAGTACGAAACGGATCGGACGAAGTTTAGCTCAGTTTCCTCGGTGACGATATTCGTGTCGAAAAATATGGCGAGTTTAAGAGGGGAGGAGATGCGGACGGAGATATCGTACGTAGGGTTACGAGGTGAAGCGAGCGGGAACAGGCGGGATATGATCGTCACGGCGGTGTACGAGACCAAGCCGATGGCGGAGGATCATAAAGTCGAAGAAGGCGAGATGCAAAAACCGAGGATGGCGATGTAGAATACCATAATAATACACGTACAAATATAGCGTTAGATTATATAGTCTAGACATTTTTTGTTATCAGAGATCGCTACAGCCCGCCGTGGTCTTATTCGCCACGCCGACGGAGCACAGCGAGACGCCTTTGAATAAATCGTCGACGCCGGTGTTCGATACGCGCAACACCTCCACGGTGTAAAATAACTCGCTCTCCGCCGGCACTCGAACTCTCAACGGAGACACCACGCTACTCGATCCAAATCCGTCTTCTGTCTTGACCATAATTTCTCTCGTTTCGCCTCTCTTGGCGCCGATTAAGCCTCGTTTCAAGCCTTTTACCTGTCCTGGTTGCACAGCGTTTGCTGCTAAATTAATCACGACGGGTTGCGTCTCGCTTTCGCGAACGGAGACGGAATTCTCCGACGTGGACACGATTTCACCGCCGTACGTGGTATCAAACACCGTGCCGTCTTTCAATTTGCCGACGTAGTTTACCAGCAGTAATCCGTTCTCGCTGACACCTTCTTTTTCATCAGACGACGACGCTTCGGCGTTCGGGGGAAAACTCGTCGTTGTTGTTGTTGCGAGGAAGAGAAAAAGCGCGGCGGTGGAAGAAGATGCGGACGACGAGAGAAACTGGCGGCGGTTCTTTTTTGTGTTTTGAACGACAGTTACTTTGTTTGGTGTTCGCACGACGTGTTGTGCCCGACAACAACAGGCGGCAGCGGCGTGTTGCGCGCGCTGCATTTGGTTATTACAAATGAAGAAGAGTCTTTCTCTGAACAGTTTGTTTCATCGCGTCGTCGCTTCTCGCTCGGCGTATCTCATCTCGGACGTCTCGCGCGAATGTTCTCAAAATTCTTCTCGCGATCTTCTTCGCTCAAGAACGAGGCAGAGGTAAGATCTGGCGGCGGTCGACGTTGCTTTTTCACGCCGCCGCTGGTGCTGCCGCTGGCGGCGGATTTTCGTGGAGGCGGTGACATCTCTCGCGCTTCTTCGCCTCGTTCTGGTTCGTCGTCGTCGTCTTCAAAGGGGTCTTCGATATCCTCGTCCTCTTCTTCTACTGCTGCTTCTAATAACGCGTCATATTTTTCCTCTTTCCGTTTCCAGAGCACGCTGTTGCTGTTACCACCAGAACTGGTAGTATTAGTAGCGACGCCTCGTCCTCGATTCTCGCTTTTCTTCATCTTCTTCGTTTTACTCGTAGTCGTTGACACGGGCGGTGGTTGTATTGCTTGACTTTCGAATAAAAGTCGTTTAGCCTCTTCCATGGGAAGTAACGGAGGTGCAATGTCACCAGCGTCGTTGTCGTTTCTGTCGTTCATAATCGTTGAAGGAGGAGGAGGAGGAGGAGGAGGAGATATTCGAGCGTCACTTTCATCGTTCATTCGCGCCTCGTCCCTCGTCTCGTTACCGGCGTCATCTCCGCCTACCATTTTCGTCAGCACAAACGCCAACGCGGCAAATCCGGTACCGAACGCGAGCGGCGGTATCAATTTTGCTTTCGCCACAGTCGTCAGCGATGCCACGGCGCTTCGCAAATCCCACACGATGTCCTCGTCCTCGAACGGATTATCGTCCTTCTCTTCGGTTTCTTCCTTTTCAAAATCGTTAAATCTATTGTTCTCTAATCTACTACTAGAACCGCTATTACTCGCGTCGTAAGACGCATTCTTCGTCGATGCGCTCTCTTCTTCTTTCTCTCCCCTTACTTTTCCCGTTTCCTCTTCCAACCGTCTCAAAATCTCCGCCGCTTTCGCCCTTTGCTCGGGTCTCGCGTTTGGCAGCTCCCTCACCGCGCGTTCCAAGATTTCTCTTTCATTCGTCATCGTCGTCGAAGAAGAAGAAGAAGAAGAAGCCGTACCATCCATCGCTCTCTCATCTCCCTCGCTTTTAGAAATCTTCACCTCCGGCGCTCGCTCCAAAACCATAGTCTCATTCATCTCGTCTTCGCGCAGCGCGTCTCGCAACAGTTTCTTCACCATCACAATTTGCTCTTTTTTCGGCAACTCCTCGAACGCTTCGATCAAGTGCTCTGCGGTTGCGTCTCGCAC
>ERZ651776.175-NODE-175-length-95051-cov-7.139744_pt1 | contig 95051 bp, 61 predicted proteins | sample MGYA00514761_ERZ651776 | MGnify/ENA metagenome assembly ERZ651776 | reverse complement strand
CGTGATCACTCGCTCGAGTTCCGAGGACGTGATCTCGTGTTCTTCTCCGTCTTCTTCCTTCTTCTTCTTCTCGCTCATTATTCTTCTTCGTCTTCTGGGTATCCTCCTCCTCTTCTTTGTGCTTCTGGAGAAAAAGTCGTCGATTTTTTTTATTCCTTTTTGGCCGCTCCTGGAGCAGTTTAGGGTTTTGGTGTTTTTTCTCGGAACCGACTTAAAAGAAGAAGAAGAGGACGAGAAGAAAGACAAAAGGGCTTTGCTGCTGTCGTTGGTTTTTGACGAGAACAACATGATAAAGGAAGTCTTCTTCGTCTCTTCTTACGGAGATCTTCAAAGTCTTTTTTTTAGTGTTGTGGTCTTAAACGCTCTCTCTTCTTTGTGAAATGTTAGAAACACTCGATGATGGAATAAATGTGACTCGTATTTTAAAAAGGTCCAGCGCGATAAAAATGAAGAGGTTTTTGAGGTTTTTGGAGCGTCGAATTTGCCCTCACAAGAAATTACGAAAGAGAATGTGATACATTTACTTTACCGCACACACACATACAAAAACACACGCTTACGCACAGAAACCACCGCGTTTTATTGTTGAAAATGACGACGACGACGACGACGACGAGGCGTTTTTCATCTTCATCATCCCTGGTATCATCTATTCGCGAGAACAATAAGATCAAATATTCGAATAAAAAAATTGGAATTCCAAAGACGAGAAAAAGACCCCGACGGGGAGGAACGAGTCACGTGATGACGGTTTTCGCGTTCGCCTACGACGACGTGTTTTCCATCGTCAAAAGACCGTACGCGACTCGAGAACCGATGTCGAGCGAAGACGAACAGATTTGGCAAAAAAACGAGGAGAAAATCATCGAATTCGTTAGAGAGTTTCACGAGGAAGTTTTAGAAGCAGAGGAGAAGCTGTCACGAACGAAAGCGGAGACTTTAGTCGTAAAAGCGCACTCGTCCGCGATATGCTGCGCGTTCGGTCGAAAGAGAAACGATGACGAAGAGTATTTACTCGCGGTGGCAATCATCTCGACGGATTGCGCGACGGTTGGGATCGTCGAGTCTGTGATGGTAAATGCGAGCGCGTGCGGGAACGATCTTTTGTACGTCGAGAACGTGAAACGATTCGCGGTGCAATCCGTGTGCGAAAGGTTGTACAACGGGGACCACATTTGCGACGTCGGCGCGAGGGTGAAATACGAAGACGCGATGTTGTTCGCGCTGTGCGATTTTGACGACGAGAGGGACGGGGCGAAATATCAGAGGTTTCAAAATGGGAGCGGAAAAGGCGGCGGCGAGTTAAAGCTGGAGATGATGGACCACGTGAACGAGGACGGATTGAGAGAAATGTTAGACGCACAAAAATAGAAGGAACTAGACGACTTTAATTATAAAAGAATACTGTTTTACTACTACTTGGTAATCTCCTCTTTCAAAGACCCGTCGGCAGCCATTTCTAACACGATGTCGCACCCACCCAATAACTCTTTCTTATAATACAGCTGCGGGAACGTCGGCCAATCGCTGTACGCTTTCATCCCTTGTCTAATCTCCTCGTCTTTTAAAATGTCAAACGTATCGTACTCTACGCCGGTTTCTCGCAACGCTGAAACAACTTTCGAGCTAAAGCCGCACTTGGGTTCATCCGGCGACCCTTTCATGAACAGTAATATGTTTTTAGATTCCGCCAATATCGATTCGATCCTTTTATTCGTCCTTTCCGTCTTTGCTTTCGTCCACGCATCAATCGCTCGTTCGCATTCCGTTTTGAGCGTACCGTCCGCCGCCATTTCTAAAATAATATCGTTCCCTCCGGCTAACTCACCGTTCAAATACAACTGCGGATACGTCGGCCAATCCGAAAATACTTTCAAACCTTGCCGAACGTTCTCGTCGGACAAAATATCGAACGTCCCGTACGCGATCCCGCAGTTCGTCAACGCCTCGCTCGATTTTCTCGAGAATCCGCACTGCGGCGACTCGCGGTTCCCTTTCATGAACAAAACCACCGGTTGTACCGTCGTCAAGTGCACCAATCGTTTCTGTAACTCCTCTTCCGTCTCTTTCCTTCCGTTGTTGTTGTTGTTATTACTATTCGTCGTCTCTTTTTCCTTGCTCGCTTTCATCACCGTCGTCTTATTCGTTGCCTTAAATTTTCCTTCATCTTCAACGCTTTTCGCGTTGGAAAAACAGTGCATCTTCACCGCTCGCGTTAACTGCCCGACATCCGCGCCTTCGATCGTTTTCACCACCTCACCACTTTTCACGATCACAAACGTCGGCACGGAGGTCACCTCGTACTTTTCCGCGGACTCTTCCAGCACTTCCGCGTCGCAATACGCGAACGCGTTGGAATTTTCAACTTCGCCTGCCAACGCTTCCATCGCGTCGTTCATCGCTTTACACGGCGCGCACCATTCCGCGCCGAAGTGCACGACAACGAGTGGCGAGCTCTCGACGAGCACGGAGAGAGTGTGGTCGTCCGGGATGGTTTTGAGGAGAGTATAATTACCGACTGGAGGAGGAGACATACTCGTTGTTTTTGTTGTTTGTGTGTGTTGTTGTTTGATGAGAGAGAGAGCGTTGAACTTGTCCGGACTATTGAGATAGTATTTACAAATTATTCAATCGTCGCTAAAATCGCTCCGCGAGATGCTACTCTATTACTATTATTATTATTATATTATTACTATTATTATGTGATGTTCTTCCTCTTGAAGTGGGTCCCTCGCCCTCGACCGTCCGGATGCCACGCTCCGGCTTCGCCGCCGTTCCACGTCGGGAATTGTCTTCGATTTCTGTTCCAATCTGTCGTAATAATCGTAGCGTCGTCGTCGTCTTTGTTGTGGATTTTTTCTCGGTCTGCGAATATGTACGCGTTTTGAAAGCCGCCGGTTTCTTGCACCTCGATGCGTTCGAGTTTCTTGTTCACGCCGACGTCTTCGACCGAGCGGCACAACGTCTCCGCCCATAAGTTGAATTTCGGCTCTAACGTTTGTCTCGGCGGGCCAATCCACGTGTTTTTCTTCCATTTGCCTTTCGCGCAAACGTCTCTGGTTTTTACGTAAAATCTTTGGCTTCCAAACGGTCCGAAATAGTCCGTCGGTGGATCTAGATAATCGCTATATTGGTGGACGATGGCCCAATTCGGAAGACAACACGGTTTCAATATCAGTTTTATAGCGTTCGCGTTCGCGTTGAATAACTCGCAGGCTTTAAAACTTAACGTGCCACACAAGTGAATGCCTAAGATGACAATTGGAGATTTCAATTGCCGCGTTTCTCCAAACACGTGAATCGACATCGATTGTATGCTATCGTAGGCTTTCAAATCGACTTTCCGAATCAGAAGCGGTATCGGGTACTTTGGGGTCCAGCTTCCAATGCCTCCTCCTCCTTCTCCTTCGTCTTCGCCATTCTCGTCGTCGTCGTCTTCTGAACCTATACCAACGATGTGTGCGTTCGACATGCGGTTTTCTTTGGGTTTCGCCCCAAACTGCGGCCACTCTTTATCGATTAAATAAATTTTCCTCACCTTCTCCGGGTCCAACAACTCGCTCAAGAACATGCCCAGGTAACCGAACCCGCTGCACAAATCAACGATGGTAATCCGTCTGCCTTCGTTCTCTGGCTTTTCGAACTCTTTGTCGACAAACTTGAGCATTCTTGCAATTACCGGCGCTGACTCGTTAAACTCTTTCGCGACTCGATCGCCTTTCACCGTTCGCGTCCACACGGACAACGGGAAATCCACTTTCCACTTTTTCACAATCTCAGTCGCTTTATCCACCAAGTCTGGGTACATTTTCCCGACCGGCATGTGCTTCAGCTCGTACTCGATGAATTCCGGCGTGTTTTGCTTGTGTGGATTGAGCCACGCTTTCTTCTTCGTGCTTTTCTTTTCGCCGCCGAAACCGCTCGTCGTGTTCGCGCTGCTAAAGCCGTCGTTGTTCTTGTCTCTCATTCCATTCTTGATGGTTTCCGTGAGAGACGAACTGATATCTTTGGCGCCGATGCATTTATCAAAGCTGTCGTTGCTCGGGAGATTTTCCACGGCATCGTCGAAAGGATCTTTCTCCTTCTCCCGTCTTCCCGGAGAGGAGAACAGAGAGCACTGCCTCTTTGTAGAAGATGTCGCGCCCATATCTAATACACTTTGTTATTTTCCCTAGAAAGAAGTGCAGTCTGAAAACAGTTAAAAACCTCTTATTAATAAATAACATTTTTTATCATCATCAATCCCACGGCTCGCGTTTGAACGCGAATCCGAGCGTTTCGCAATAACTCCTCAGCTTCATCTCGTACTTTTGAATTACCAATCCTCGCTTTTTACACCTCTCTTTGCACTCGAAGACTTCCTCGAAGAATTTCGGGTCGAGCGCTGCGAGCTCGGCTTTGAGCTTTTGGTTTTCCCGCTCGTATTTTAGAAGCGTTTCGGCAATTTCGAGCGTTTCGAGTTGTTGTTGCTTTTCCGCGTTATGAAACGCTTCTTCTTTGCTGTGCACGGATGATTGGACGGTTTCGAGTTCCTCTTGAATTCGTTTGGTTTCCACGCGGCTCGATTCGAGTTCTTTTTCTCGGACGACGAGGTGAGAGGAGAGGTCTAACTTTTCTTTTTGCGCGAGCGCGGCTTGCTTTTCGAATTTTTCGATATCGAGTTCTAAACGCTCGATTTCCTCGGCACTCGATTTCGTTTCTTTGTCGAGAGCGAGTTGTAGCTTTTTTGTTCGTTCGGTCGCGCGGTCGAGTTCGACTTTCAACGTTTCGTGTTCGTACAAATCCACCGTTCGCTGCAATTGGTCTTGAAGCTTTTCGATTTGGAATCTCAAATCGGTCGTTTCCTTCTGCAATCTCGTGTTCTTTTCCATGGCTTTACTCGCTTTTTGTTTCATTTTCTCCAACGATTGCGTGGTTTCTGAGAGTTCCTCGCGACTGTCGTCTCGTTCGCGTTCGAGTTGGCGCACTTTCTGTCGCAAAGAAGACACCGCTTCGCGCATCAATCGTTTATCTCGTTCTTCTTTTTCCTCCGCATCGCGTCGAATGTGTTCTACGGTTTCTTCTCCTATGCGCTTAGACTTTTCAACGGTACGTTGAAGCCGTTTCGTTTCGTCCTTTAGTTCGTCGCGCTCTTTCACGGTTTTCGAAAGCACTCTCGATTGCGCCTCGCACTTCGCGGAACAGGCGTCGTACTGCGCGCTCTTCACCGACAAGTCTCTTCTCAACTGGTCCATGGCGATTTTAAACTGCGCGCGAGCGTCCCATCTGTTTAATGTTTCTTCTCTCGTTAGCGCCATGGCGTTTTCGTTCTGGTCATCTTCGTATCCGAGAATGCGTTTCGTTTTCTCAACCGTTTGCGGCGGCGGCATTCTACTTTTACCGCGCCCTAATCGATACGCGCTCCCTTTCTTTGCCGGCGAGGATGGCGACACCGATGTTCCGACGAGAGACGTGAACGAGGACGTTGGTGGTTGCATCATTAAACGCTCGTTTAATACCATCTGTCGACTTTCCATCTCTTCGTTTCTTTCTCTTTCCTTCGCCAACATCTTTTGCAACTTTCGAATTTCTCTCCTGCTTTCTTCCAAATTATCCGAAAGCGCGTCCGACTGCGTCTCCAACGCCAACGCGCGATGCTGTGCTCTTCGCAACGCTTCTTCGTGTTGTTCTTTTTCGTACAAGTCCGCCTCGCGCTTCTTCGCGTTCACGATCGCCCTCTTCTCCTTCCTCGGCGTGCTAAAAAAATGTTCCCCTTCGATCATCTGGTCGTCGTCGTCGTCGTCGCCGCCACCGGTATCTTCGTCCTCCTCGTTCGCGCGAGCGAGTCGAAACATCTTCTTCATCTTCGCATCATCATCATCATCATCCAACAAAAGTGGTAATAAATGTCCATCTCTTTTCCTCGCATCACCTTTTTCCAGCATCTCGATGCGTTTCACGAACTCCATCTCCACCTCTCGCATCTCTTTGGACAGGATTAAAAACTCGCGCTTTTGCTCCTCGACCTTTTCTTTCAACAGTTCGTTCTCTCGCTCTTTCCTCGAATACTCATAATCTTCATCGTTTCTCTTTTCAGCAGTCACCAAAGCCCTTTCTAACGCGACTTGTAAAATCTTGCACAAATGCATCATCAAAACGACATTCTCCTGGTCCGAGACGTTCGCATCCGCGCGTATTTCGCACCTTAACACTCGTTTCGCGAGCGCATCGATTGGATGATTTCGGGACCACATCGGGGAGAAATTATTCAAAAATTTCGGAATCGCCTTCGTGTCTTCGTTCGAAACGTACTCGTCGTCATCATCGATTGTGGGGTAAAAAAGATGATCCGCTAACGCTACCATTCCGTCGACGTCAAAGTCCAACACGTCGTCCCAGGGCATCTTTTCTTTTTTTAAAGGTTTTGATGCGAGCATCATCTCTCTTTTTGCGTCTCTTTGTGGGGGAGTTTTAGGGGAGTTTTTAGGTGAAATGCACCAGAATAACTCCGACGCGGAGATGACGACGCAGGAGGAGGAGGAGGAGGAGGAAAGTTTGACGTTGAAGAGGACCAAAAAGATAAAGATAAAGAGGACGTTCGATTTCTCGAAATATAAAACGCGCAAGATTGCGCTCGAACTCGCGTATTGCGGTGCAAACCATTTCGGGTTTTCCAGTCAAGGCTGCGTGCAAGCCTCCTCCGAGAACACTACGAATGCGAAGAACAACAGTCACATTCGAACGATCGAAGGCGCTTTGTTCGAGGCTTTGAAAAAATGCAGACTGGTGGACCCATCGAAGGAGATTTTCGGGGAACCGTCCGTGGATTACAGTCGGTGTGGGCGGACCGACCGAGGGGTGAGTTCGATTGGGAACGTGGTGAGTTTGAACGTGAGGTGTAAAGGGGTTGGCGGCGGCGGCGGCGGAGAAGACGAAGAAGACGACGAAGACGGTGAAAACGGAGAGGAGATTGATTACGTCGGTAATCTGAATCGAGCGTTGCCGGACGACGTGAGAGCGTTGTGTTGGTACGCGGTGCCTGATGGATTCAGTTCGAGGTTTAATTGTACGAGTAGGCGGTACGAGTATCATTTCACGAGAGTCGTGCGACAAAATCTCGCACCGCCGCCGCGAGGAGGAGAAGAGGCTGGAAAATGTGAGCCGGAGGAGATTCTCGACGTGGAGAGGATGCGAGAGGCGTGCGAGAAGTTGGTCGGAACGCACGATTTTAGAAATTTTTGCAAGATGAACGTGAAGGATTGTCGCGATTACACGAGGCACATAAAAGAGTGTCGCATAGAAAAGAAGAATACGGAACGGACTACCGGTGCGCTTTTGCGCGAGACGGATTGGGTCTTGATCATCGAAGGAAGTTCGTTTTTGTGGCACATGGTGCGTTGCATCGCGGCGGTGCTTTTCCAAGTTGGTTTGCGAGCGGATGCGCCGGACATTATCGACGAGCTTCTCGATTTAACGAAAACGCCGCGAAAACCGTTATACGCGATGGCGCCAGAACATTCGCTCGTTTTAGTCGGGTGCGAGTACGACGACTCTGTCATAAATCCTGGCAAGAGAAGAGTATCAGAGGAGGCTCGGCAAGGCTTGGAAATGCACGCGTTGGCGGCGGCGAGGATGCATCGATTGAAAGCGAGCTTGTGGGAGGAAATCGGAGGAAGGGCGCACTCGCCGGTGAAGGAAGATGCCGATACTCCTTCTCATAACGTTAAGCGAAGCCGCGAATTAACCAGAGGCTTACTCTCATCGACCAACTACGGCACAGCAGCTGGTGAACCGAAAGGCGAGCCGGTGAGCTTAAAGAAACGCTCGACGGAGAAGACGTACGATGAAAGAATAGCAGACCTGAACGCGAAAAACGAGCGCAAGAAAACTACTGAGGCCAGATGACGCTAATAAATACGCCGCAGCTACTAGCATATAAATAAAATATATTACAACACGTTTGCGCAAATACTATACAAAACGAACATCTCCCCACTGCTCTTCTTCTTTCACCGCGACGGCTCTGGCGCGAGAAGCGCCTCCGGCGCCGCTCGCTTCACGCGTTTCCTTAACTTCCCGTCGCCGTCCACCCGTTTCCGTCCGCTCTCTGATTGCGCCAGCATCACCAGCACTCTCTTCGCCCCCAATTTGACGTCCTCGTCCGTCTCCTTCTCTTTCAATTCGCACAAATTCAAAACCACCTCTAACATGCCTTTCTCCACGCACTTCTTTGCCGTATTGTACGTACTATCAGGAAACGTACTCAACACCCACTCGCTTCTCCACAAGCCTCGTTTGCGCATGAAATTGCTCTCGTGTTCCACCATGTACACCGCGGAGTTTATCATCCCGTCCGAGACGATTGGAAACGAGTAATACCCGATGTATATCGATGCGAACGCGGAGGAGAACGCGAGCAATCGGTTCCTCGTTTTCGATTGCGCGGAGGACATGGGGAACTGCGAGACGAGGAGTTCTTTGTGGTACGCATCATTGTTCATTGTTCTCCTTCGAAAAACACGCGCACTTCGAACGCAACGACCTGAGACATCAAAGCCACCTTTTCCTCCTCCTCTTTTCGCGAGGAAGCGGAGGAGAGACATGTGATGCGCGCGAGTTGAAAGCGCAGTTTTCGTGTGAGGAATGCGGTCACATTTCCCCCAGATACAATACCTCACTTTGCAATAAACACTGTACGAGAACGATGACGAGTTCGTTCGCGAAATCGAAGCGCGCGCTTCTACTTTTGCTGGTATATTCCGCCTTTATTTTTTCCGCCTCTTCTTCTTCGTCTTCGTCTTCTTCTGTTCGACTCTCGACCGCAACATCCCGGGAAGGAATGTTCGGAAAAACGTTCAAGTGGGAAACTTGCGAAGACGATGCAAAAAAAGACGACGACATCGAAGATAAAGAAGGAAAAGACATCGACTTAACCTCGGTCGCGTTAAACCCAGACCCGGTGAGAACCGGCGGCACCGCAAAGTTTATTCTCAGAGGGAACGTAATGGCAGATTCCATTCCGACGACGTCCGTGATTGACGTGCAGATTTTGTACCAAGGCGTGCCTTTGTACACGGATACCTTGTCCTTGTGCGAAACGATACGCGCGGACGAAACAGATCCTTCGCAGCCGACGAAATGTCCGATAGAGAGAAAAACGAATGATGATGATGCGAATGCGACGACAGTGGTGACAATGGAGTACGACGCGGCGGTTCCGGAGTTAGCGCCGAGCGGCGAGTTTGAAGCGCGGTTGGTCGGGAAGAGGACGGAAGCGGCGACGAGAGGGGAGGTGTTTTGCGTGAAGGCGACGTTAAGAGTGAAAGGTCCGTTTTGAGAAAAGAAGAACGAATCATCATCACGGAGAAAGTAGCAAAAGTACTCGGAAGGATGCGGAGGAGGAGGAGGGAGAGAGTGTGGTGCGTAGAATTTTGTATATAATAAAGCGTTCGATTGAATACTAGTCGACGTATAGAACGAATGAAGTCTTAAGTCACTTCCAGAACAACAACTCCGAGAAAACAACTCCGAGAACCACTTCCACCCCCCTGTATTCGTATTCTCTCTCGCAAAAGTGTACACGTTTCGCCCGAAATACGAACTCTATTTTACGCGATGCGTTTGTACAGTTTTATAAAATTCAAAGTTGTAACAAACTCCACTTTTCTCTCATCTCATCATCAATCACGCGCGACGAAATGAATGAGAACGAGAACGACGTCGAGAAAAAAAGAATCAAAGCTTTACACTCTGAACTCGAATCGCTGCTTCGTTTGCATGTTCACACCGAGTGGGTGGAGAAGTGTTTTCACGCTTTAAAAGGAGAAGAAGAAGAAGGTATCAAAGACGACGAATGGTTCTTGTCGCGCACGTACGACCAGTTCATGTTCGCGGACGTGAACGTCGCCTGCCACGGCTCCACGGTTTTGGAGAAAGAGGATTTAGAAAACATGCACGAGACGATCGTGAAAGGTCGGTTCGTAATGCAAATAGACGAGCTCGTGGACGTCGGGAAACCGTTTGCAAGTCGGTACGAGAATAGTACTAAAAATGGTCCAAATTTACAGGCGAGGTGTTTAAAAATGAACGCGACGGATGGGAAGCGCAGATACGTGTTGTACGAGTATTCGGCGATACCGCAGTTGGACGCGGTGGAAACAAAGGCGGGGTGTAAAGTCGCCTTGATAGATCCGAAGGTCGTCAATGGGTGTTTGTACGTGGATAAGGAGAGGTTAGTCGTGTTGGGCGGGCAAGTGACGCGGTTGGAAGCGGCGAGACAGAGGATGTTGAAGAAGTGGAGGGAGCCGAATAGGCCGGAGGAGTTGACCGGCGAGAGCGCGAATAGGAGAGAGGCGTGCGAGAAAGTGGCGTGGGGGAGAAGCGGTGGCGCGGCGCAAAATCAGCAGCAACGAGAACAACAAGAACAAGAACAACGACGACGACAGGCGCCGCGAAATCCTCCTCCGCAGCAGCAGCAGCCGCCGCGACGGCATCGTCAACAAGAACAACATCAGCAAAATAGAAACGGAATCATAGAACTAGACTTGGACGATGACGATGACGACGACGCACCGGACGAAATTGAAGTTATTCCAAACACGCAACTTGACGAGGATAGCATGGAAATAGAAGTCGAGGAAGAAGAAGAAGAAGAAGAGGAAGAAGAGGATGTGCAAGTCCCGCCGGGGGAGCGACCTTCGCGTCGCAAACGCGTCATTCTCTCTTCTTCCGAGGACCAAACGCAAACAACGCAAAGTAACAAAAACAACAACAAAACATCCGTCGATGCACCGACCACGGCGACAACAACAAACACCAACTCCACCAATCGAAGTTTATCCGCGTTTACGCAATCCGAGGAGTTCCGCATCGCCGTCGAGGTTCAAAAGAACGCTACCAATGGTCTCTGGTCGTACATATCTTGCATCAAACGCCTTCGCCGAGCTAAAGTTGGTAAACCTGACGATACGCGAACAATCGTGTTCAACTTGCTCGCGTGGATAACCCGCGTCGATTCCATCGCGCTCAAATCGAACGGCAAAGGCGGCTATAAATGGCGCGCAAAAATCCAGCTCCAAGATTCCACCCAATACCTCTCCGTATGGATCAAACACGACCATCTCGACCCGTTCACGGAATGTACCGTGGACCAATACGCGTCACTCTCCGAACCTGAACGCTTAAACGTCCAAAAAACGTTCCAGAAAAACTGCTTCCAATTCTGCGGCGTCGTCTTGGTCGAGGCTTTGAAATACGAGCGAGAAAACGAAGACATCCCGTCCATACTTTCCATCTTACACGACGGGAAGTTGAAGAAGAATCTGTTGACGGCGTTAGAGAACAGATGCGAGAAGACGCCGTTCGTTTAGTTCAGAGACAAAAGTCTTCTTCAAAGTCGACAAGTCGTCGCCAAAAGGCGGATGTAGTAGATACGCGCTTTAATATTCTTTAGGGGACACCAACACCAAACCACTCGATATTCTCTTCATTAAAAAGCTGCGCACAAACACAACAAAACACCATGGTTTCGGTCGGTTCTTCTCTCTTTGAGATTTCCGGTCTTTGGTTCCAGCTCTTCGCCATTCTCCCACTCGCGATTCTTTCTAAAATCAGTCTTCTCGTCGCGTCTCTTTTCATGTGTGTCGTTTCCGGCGTGGACGGAATGGATTCGATTCGACGGATGGTGTTGGACGCGATCGAACGCATCGTCAACCCGAGCGACTCTCGCGCGAGAAATAAGAAGACAACAAAGAAAGGAAAGAGAATAGGTAAAAGTGGGAAACGCGCAGGTGGTGGTAAAAACGGTGGATCGGACGACGAGGACGACGACGGGCCGTTTTTTACCGACCCGTCCATCTTACCCACGCGGTTCAAACACACGTGCAACGGAGACGTGGAGTTACAGTTGCGAAAATACGAACGACACGTCAATTTTAAAAACGAGGTGAATTTCGAGACGATTTTGTGTCGAGCGTGCCCGAACTACGCGAGTGTGAAAGAGAACTACGGCCACGCGTTCCACGGAGTCACGAAAACTGGTCACGTGTTACAATTAGAGCGACCGTCTGGGTGGCAAAAACTCGTCGACGCGATGAAAGCGAGAGGGTTCGAGAGCGATCCGACGACGCCGGTGAAAGAACACATCGCGTTCGTGACCACGTACGCGTTCGATAAAGTGGACACGAGACCGTGGCCGGATGGGAAGATCACTCGGATCGTCGATGTCTCCCAATTTAGCGCGGGAGAGTTGAATTTAGAAGTTTTGGGATTTCTGAGGCAAATGGCAAAGTTCGGAAGCGCGTTTTTATGCGAACGACACGGCAAAGTGTACTTGTGTAAACCAAGCCCGACGTTTAGGTTCGTCTACGCTTTAGTCGCCCCGTTAGCCTCGACGAAAACGTTAGATAACGTGTTCATTTTAGATAGCGTGGAAGAAATGCGCGCTAAGATAAGCGAAGAGATTGATTTGAAGCACGTGCCGAAAGAGTTTGGCGGCGATTGCGAGTGCCCGGGCGGATGTTGGTTCGGGCATCCCAGCGAGAAGGCTTTGAACGCGTTCGCGAGAAAGTTGAACGGGGAAGAGGAGGAGGAAGAAGAAGACGTGGTAAAAGAAAAGGACGACCAAGAGAAAACGACGGAGAATACTAATGGTGCTGCGAAAAACGCATCATCTCTGCCTGGCGTGTAATATTATTGGATTGGATTTCATTTTTTCGCGGCGGTCGGCGGCATCACAAATACTCCTTTCTTCTCCATCTCTCTCTCTTTTTTACTCTTCTCTTCGTACTCTTGAATCTCCTCCGGCGACCACCCGGCGTATACGTCACCATCCGGCGCCTCTTTCGCGACTAAAGCGGCAATCTCGTGCGGTTCCAACCCTTCGAACGGATCCGATTCTTCCTCCTCCTCGTCTTCGAGACTCCCGCCGCGTAAACTATCCGTCCTCGGATCGTACTCTCGATTCCCCACGAACGATCGTCCTTCCAGCGCTCGCGCCATCGCTCTTCTGTTTCTCTTCAACTTCATCTCTCTTTTTTCCGTCTCGTCTTTCTGTTCGAACTGTTCTCGCACTCGATTCGAGGCGATTAACAAGACGCAAAACGCAAAGACGAACCAATACAGTTTGTGCCACCACGGCGTGGGGCCTTCTTGGCGAGGCGAAGAAAGCACCGCGCGCTCCCACGGAAACATCATCCCGGCTAAAGGATTACTCGTGGATTCGTCCCCCGTCTTTTCTCCTCCCTTGTTGACCTCCTTCGTCTTTTTCTCGTCGTCTTTTGCGGCGGCGGAAGAAAACGCGCGTCCTGTTGTTCCTTCAAAGTTTTGCATCATCTCGCGCCTCCATTTTCCCCTAAAACAACTTCCTTCTCGCAAAGCGAGATTTTGAAACGACGAAGAAGCGAAAGAGCTACTAATAATTCTACTGCTATAACTACCACAACTACTACCACTCGCTCCTCCCGAGGACATCAGTCTCTGCCTTTTTAAAGCAAACTCGACCACCAAAGATGCGCATTTCTTGCCCCGAGACATGTCTTTCGTTCGTTCGTTCGTTCTCGCGTTTTTTTTTCCATTTCCTCGCTCCACAAAAAAAAAGGTTTAGGGTTCTATTAAAACCCTAAACATTTTGTCTTCCATCTCTCTCTCTTTCCTTTGCCGCGGGGAATAAAATTCTCCCACAAAAAAGTATACACACACACGCGCGCGTGGTAACCAAGCTTTAACACGCGCAGAGGAGCGGAGAGCAGAGAGCAAAGGAGGATGACGATGAGAACAACAACAACAGAGGATGCGCCTTTGTTGTTGTTAGATACTACTGTGGCGTCTTCTGTTTCGTCGTCGTCGTTCGTTTCGATGATGCGCTTAAGAAATCACAACATTGGAAAGGTCTCCTCTGGCGCCGCGGTTGTTGTGTTCTCGCTTTTGCTCTTCTCCATACTGGCAGTGACGAAAACGGAGGACCATGAATTGAGCGGCAAAGGAAGACGCGGGCTGGTTATGCTCGGTGGTGGTCACCATACTCACCACAACCACGAAGGATCGTCGGCGTCGTTGACGTCGTCTGTATCGTCTGAGAAGAAACAGAAGACGAGAAAAGGCACGAAAACTCTGCACAAGCAGGAGGAGAAGCCGTCTTCAACGCTGCGCCTCGGGAAGAAGAAGCACAAGCAAACACACAAACGCGAGGAAAATCCAACGTGTCCGCAAACGTACATCCGAATTACGAACACGAACGTGAAAGATAACGGTGAATTTGAGGACGGGAGCGAGTTGGCGTACAAACTGGAATACGAAGAGTCCTCTCGAGAGTGCGAGGAAAAATGCAACGCGGAAGCCGCGTGCGTCGGCTTTGTGGATTACCAGGACACGTACCCAAAGTATTGCGAGTTTAAAACCGCCGTGGATGGGGACGATATGGAAGATTACATCGGGAGAGACTCGTATAAGAAGTTGGAGGTGACGTCTTATTACGTGCCGCATTTCAACAAGTGGGTGCCGGCGCACGAAAGCGACGACGAGGCTGCCGGGTACGAAAAGTTTGTCTACGAAGAATCCGCGGAGGAGTGCGAGGAGATTTGCACGGAATCGGAAACGTGCGAGGCGTACGTGGACTATAAGGAATCAAAGACGCCGTATTGCACGTTCAAGACGAAGGATTACGTACAATCGGTGTTGGATACGCCGGCGAAGGATTTGTACTCGAAGAAGATCTGCGTGCCCGGGCAGCCAGTCGGGAAGGAAGTTTTGGAGGAGTTTGAAGAGAAACCGGAAGAAGAGGAGGAAGAAGAGGAAGATTCATCAGATTCTGAAGAAGAAGAAGAAGATGATGATGATGAAGAAGACGAAGACGCGCAACTCGCGGCGATGAAGAAAGAAGCCATCGAGAAGTTTTTGAAACACAAGAAAGAAACGAACGCGTTTAAAGAAGCCATCGCGGCGGCGAAAGCGAAGAACGCGAAGACTGCGAGCAGTTCTTCATCGACGAATGGTGGACACTCGAAGAAGCCAACGTGGGTGAAAGTCGTCGACGACGACGACGAAGAAGACAGCAACGGGGAGAATGAACCAAAAATCAAAGCGGTTTTGAGCGGCAAAAAGAAGAACAAAAACGAACAAGAAGAACAAATCGAGGACCTCTCCTCTTCGAGCAAATCGACAAAAAAATCCGCGCGATTGGCGCAATCCAAACTGACCAACTTCGGCGAAATCGCCAAAGAAAAAGCGAAGAAAGAGGAAGCGCTCGCGTACGCCAAGAAGTTGTTTGAGCACGAGAAGAAAGTCAAAGCTGAGCTCGCGGAGAAGGAAGCGCGAGAGGCGGCGGAGGCGAAAGCCGAGGCGGAACTAGAGGCTAAAAAAGCCGCAATCAAGGCAAAGAAAGAAGCCAAAGCGAAAGCGAAGAAAGAGGCGGAAGATAAAGCCGCGGCGGAGGAAAAAGCCAGATTGGAAGAGGAGGAAAAGAAACGGCTGGAAGAGGAAGAGTACAAGAAAAATTGGGCGTCCAGATGGATGGCGAACATCGAGGCGAGAACGGAAAAATTAGCCGCGAAGAAAGAGGAGAAGAAGATGAAAGAAACCAGCGCGTTAGGCGGTGGATTCAGAAATTTCGTCTCTAAAGTCTTGCCATTACGCACGTGGGAGAAGAGCACGCCGACGGCGTCGACGACGAAGAACAACAACGTCGTCGAATCCGCCGCCTCGCAGCCGCAACAATTCCAACAACAGCAAAAGCAGGCTTTCTCGGCCGTCGCCGAGGTTCCGGATGGACGACCAACTCGCGACTTATCCGACGACGTCGCCATGCGAATGTCCAATCCATAAAAAAGGAACAGTATTATTACGTTTTATCTTCGCGAGCGATTGTTTTGTACATGTTATAATAGCCACATATCCGATGTTTAGTTAATACCTTACGATACTTTACGCTTGAATACGAGTTGCATTCCAAAGCGGACAGACAGTTATTTTTCTTCATTCTTTCTCCTCTCTTCTCTCTCTCTCTCTGCGGCACACGATGCGACTACTCCCTCGCATCAAACAATAACACGCTTAATAATGTTGTCTTCGTCTTCTCGAAAAGAAGAAACAATCATCGAAGACGACGTCCTCGCGGAACAACGACGCGAGTCCGTCGTGTCCACGTTCCTGGCGCAAAAGCGAGCGGATTTGCAAAAGCTGCGAGACTATTCCACCGATTTCCGAGGGCTGAGAGACATCCACTCGGCGAGACTGTTTCCGCTCTCCTCGTCGAACGAGTCCGTTGGCAAGTTTAGCGCGGATCTGGGATTGTTCTTTGACACGTTAGTGTCGATTGGCGTTTTGTGCGTCGTTTTGAGTTGTTTGACGTTGCACGAGATTGCGATTGACGTGGAAAAATCGAAACTCTCCGGCGAGTACAATGTGGAAGTTTTTCGGACGAGTTCGTCGACGTCGTCGTCGTCTTCATCGTCGTCGTACGAGTGTTGGAAAAGCTATTACTCGAACGCGGCGAATTTCGTGCTGCGCACGACGCCCGGGTCCAAGTGCGAAGACGCGAAAGCGAGGAGCTTTTACAACTGCCCGACGACGTGTAAATACACGGCGAGGGACGAGGCGGAGTACGACCAATTTTTTACGGGAACGATGACAGAGAGTGCGGTGTGCGATATGATTTTACCGTGCGAGTTTGTGGACGAGACCGTTACCCCCATGTGTTGCGATGAAAGCGCTTCGCCAGAGCTCGACACGAAACCGTCCTTAGACGTGGGCGTTTTTATCGTCGAAATTTTAGTCGTGTTGGCGTGCACCATTTTTGACGCCGTATATCAAAAAGTGCAATCGGACAAGTTTTTAAAGTACGACATGGAAACGATGACGGTTGGAGATTATTCCGTGTTGGTCAGATTTCTGAATAAAGACGCCACGAGAGAGGAAGTCGGGGAGTTTTTTACCCACTACGGAGAGGTCGCGAATACAGTTTTGATGAAAAACGTTTGCAAGCTCGTGGAATGCGAAAGAGAACTGTGCCGTTTGCGCTTGAGTCGCGCGGAGATAGCGGCGAAGATGAATGCGAAAAAAGAGCCGCAGAAAGGGAGAGCGAAGAATTCTCCTCTAGGAAGATTTCTCTACAGACTGTTGATATTGCGAGGTAGACGAGCGACGGTGGAAAATTTAGTCGCGTTGGACGAGAGAATAGAACAAATGAGGGAGAAAATTCGCGAGATTGAGAAATCGAAAGTTTTAGAGGAAAACACCGGGCAAGCGATCGTTACGTTTAATTACGAGGTGAGCGCGTCGGCGTGCGTAGCTGATCATATTTCAGATGTAGAAGAGTGGTTCGTGCGAAAGCTTCGCAAGGAACCGGATGCGCCAAAGTTTCGAGGAACAACTGCAATTGTCGTCGAAAGAGCGCCGGAACCTTCCGACATTATCTGGAGAAACATGGGATTTAACACCAAAGGTGGTAACGACGATGGGAGTCACAATAGTTTGCTCAGGAATAGACACGTGCACGCGTTCTTCATCATGACTGGAAGTCTCGTTGCGTTTTGCCTCGCGCAATGGTACGCCGAACGGTGGAGGACGCAAATAAGGTTGGACATTCTCAAGAAAACCGCCTTGAGCGGCGGTGAAGTATCAATCTCAGATGCCGACCAGAACGTCTTGCAAGTGCTGAAAATCACGTCCGCGTTGACCATTTCGCTCATCAACGTCATCTTGACGCAAATCGCGAAGGCGGTCAACCACTACGAGCGCTACAAATCGCACTCCATGGCGAACACGATGTTATTGGGAAAATTAGTATTAGTACACGCGTTGAACACCTGTGCGATTCCGATTTTGGTGACGCCGTGTGGTAAGTCTGATGGCGATTGCGAATGGTACACGTCTGGTGGGTTAGTCGACCAAGCGTTTTATTTGCAATTGTTCAACATTTTTACGCCACATTTACTGATTTTAGGGCAATTCATCTTCTCGCCGGGGTACTTTGTGAGAAAATTTCTTGCGCCGTTTGCCAAGACGCAAGCGACGATGGATTATCTGTACTCGCCGCCAGATTTCCCGTTGGCGGAGATGTACGCGCAGTGTTGTAAAACGTTCGCGATGGCAAACTTATACGGTCAAGCGTTACCGATTGGCTATTTATTAGCGGTTGGCGCTTTCATTACGCAATATTGGGCAAACAAGTACACGACGCTACGAATCTCACGTAAACCGCCTAGATTGATGATGTCGTCCACGTATATGGTCTCCAGCGTGATTAAACTCACGACTTTAGCAAACATTTTGTTCGGATATTATTTTTTTTACCGAACAAATACGGATTCAAATTTAGGGACCGCTCGATTGTGGACGCTCTTGGCGATTTGGATCGCCGAGGCGGTCATGCCGACCAGATTCACTTTGGGTGTGGGGAAATACGCGGAACAGTTGAGTGAAGTGGCGAAAGGTAGGAAACAATTTGAGCAACGAGGCACGTTTGGGCAACCGTACGTGTCTCTATTGTGCATGGACGAGCAATCGACGATGTCGATATCCGAGGCGGAGACGAAATCCTCGGCGTCCACGCCACCTGTATCGCCGAGAAAACACTTCTTTCAAAGCGCGTTGGGGAGTTTTGCGTTTTCTCAGCGTCAGCGCCCGTCGTCTGACGAGTGTGACGACCAAAACGAGATGAGAGAGGTGGAAACCATTATTAGCGAAGCCGGCATCGATCTAGAGTCAGAGTTGATGGAAGAAGTTGAACACGTTTCGGAAGATAGCGATAGCGATGAAAAAGAAGAAGAAGAAGAAGAGCGACATGTCGCCTCAGATAGCGTAGAAGAAGGAAAAATAGAAACATCTGAACTGGAAGAACACGAGATACGACACAAACGACCGTCGGCGAGAGCTATTACCACAACCAGTCCCAGCGCCGCATCGGCGGACAAGAAACGTCTCGAAAAGAAACGCCGGGCGATTGCGAAGGTTTTATTGGATATGGAACGCGCCGCGTTATCGCCGCAATACGCCCCGGACGCTTTAGCCGTCATACCAAACTTGTCGCGAGATGACTTCGCGAGATATTTAAATTACCTTAGTTGCATTTCGCGATGTTCGGCGGACACGCTCGCGCATTCGGCTCGATTGGAGATGTATCATCCACCGGTTCCGAACGAGTTAGACGAGACCATCTTGTTCGATCTGTTCGTCAAAGAGTATCAACTATTTAACACCGTGTTGGAATCCAACAACGCGTTACTCCCCGGTCAGCGGCCTTGGTCGAACGCGGTGAAGACGATGAGAGCCGTTCGCGCTCTTCCCGAAATTGATTGGAAAGTAGAGATGCTGCGAAGGTACAAAGAGAGCCAGAAACGCGCCACGCCGAGTTGGAGAGAGTTTGATTGATACTACATATAAATACATACACGCGCAAAAAATACAACTTCCTATAACTGCACCGTCGCATCATTTTATCACGCTATTCATCGGCAAAAACCAACTCTCCGCCTTGGCTCTCGCCGCTTCATTCGCGTCCGCTCTCGCCTTCATCCGCTCTCGACTACAAATAGTCTCCGCTCTTAACACGGAACTCCCGAACACTTTCGGCCGAAACTTTTCCGCCGCTCGCGCGATTCGTGCCTCTCGCTCCTCTTTTTCCTTCGCTTCTTTCGTTTTCATCTCGTACCTGTGCCTCGCAAAATCCATATCGCGTCGCCTTCTCGCCAGCGCTTCCAAAGGCGAACAGATTTTGTGAGAACTTTTACTCTTCATCGCTTCCAACGAAGAATTTCTCTCCCTCTCGGAATTCCTCCTTTTCCTCTCTTCTTCGCGCTCTGAAATTCGTGCCTTCCTCGCTTTTCGGTCTTTCCTCTCCTTTTCTTTCGCCGCCTTCGTTTGCTCCTGCTCTCTCTTCATCCTCGTTTCCTTCTCCTGTTTCGAATTCAATTCTTTTTCCCGGCGCCATTTTAAGACGTCGAGCTTTCGATTTTGATTTTGATTTTGATTATTAAAAGAAGAAGAAGAAGAAGAAGAAGAATGTAACAGAAGCGGTAACACTGGTTTCGACGAGGACGCGATGCGCTGTCGGCGTATGCGTTCGGCGAGCTGGGAGACGTATTCGTCTTCGATCATTTTAGTCTTGTTCAGTAAGCTGTTCAGTAGGGGAAATTTTAACGTTTGGCTGTCACTCGAAAGTTTGAAAATTGATACAAAAGCCTTGAGGATGTCGAGAGAGCGCTCGAACATTCTAAAATCTTCTCTCTCAACTGCTACTCTTTTACAACGGTCGCACTGTTACTACTACTACTACTACTACTACACTACTACTCTTTGTTGCCGCCGTCGTCTAAATCGTCTGCAACAATGTCGCCCACGCGACCGAGATCGACGTATTGCGGGGAACGCATTTTCACTTGGTCGAATGTGTCTTTCCAGTGTTTTAAATCCGCTCGTTCTTTAAACTGTTCGACTAACTTTGCGGATATGAACCTTCCGCCGAGGTAATGGCGGCACGAGCTTATGATTTCAGCGAGATGTGAGAGGTCAGAGGAAGCGGCGTCGTGAGCTTTCAGGAAGAGTCGCGCGCGTTGTAGAACGCATTTTTTGGGCGCGGTGAGCGAGACGAGCGCGTCCGGGTGAATGCTGTACTGCGTTGGTCCTTCGTTCACGTCGTCTCCGCTGGGAATATCTACGCTCAATACCGTCGTTCTATCCTTTGTCTTTACCATTCGGATCCTCGACACGGCTTCGAGGACTTGTTTATACGGCTCGCGAGGCTCGCCTTTGAAGGAGAAACCGAACAGAGCGTCGACGACGACGCGATACTCGAGCAGCTTCGGCTTCTCAAAATCCGGTTCCCCATCCCCGTCGACGAGTAAATCTAACTGACCATCTCGTAAAAAACGACATCCCGCGGCTTTACAGGAGTAGTAGAGACCCGTGAAGAGCTTTTCGTTCTTCCAACACCCCCCCGACAACGCCCCCCCAAGCGCACTGTTCAACTTCGGGTGCCAGATATCCACATCAAACCCTCTCAAGGATAAATGTTTCGCCGCGACTAACCCGTCCCCGCCGTTATTCCCGGGTCCGCACAAGAACAGTATCCTCCTCCTTGGTCTTTCTTCTTCCTCCGCATCCTCCTTCCCTTTAATGAACAACAGCTCCGCATCCAGAACGTCCGCGACTGCCAAACCGGCGAGTTCCATCAGTTGCTCGAGAAACCATCCGTGCTCGGTAAAACGCATCAGAGCGATATCGATTGCCGAGGCCGTCTCCGCGTCCACGTATTTCTTACCCATATTTCGTCTAGTCAAAGTCAAAGTTTTGGACCTCTCGAGCGTCCTCCTCGCATCCTTTTCAGCGCTTTGATGAGTTGTGACACCTTTTCAGTTATAAGATACGTTTTTCCCCCAGAGTTTCGACTTTTTGCGCGCAAAACGTACGAAGAGAACAACACACTTTTCGCACACGACTCGACGACGAGAGACGCGAGTGAGGACGATTCAGACGACGCGAACGATGGAACCATCGTCGTGGTATTTTAAATGAGAGGGATTCAGAGGTGATAAGAGGAGGCGAGAGAGACGAAACGTCCCCCACATTGCTCCTTGTAGAAGGCCGCGGAAACATCTCAGAGAGAGAGAAAATGTCGGAACGAAACGGAGGATCCGGAAGCGAACGGTCGCAAAAGTTCCGCCAAAGTTTCTTGCGAGAGAATAACAACGGCGAAAAGAATAGCAACAACGCCGCGACGACCGCGGGGTGGAAACGAGAGCGAATCAAACTGTACGAGAAACGATTCCGAAACGAGAAAGAGGATTTGGAGGAGGATTCGGAGACGAATTCGTCTCTGTTCGGGTGGTCGATTTTCAATAGGAGCGGGCATTTTCGAACGACGACGACGACGAGCGGTTTTGAGGGCGAGAACAACGGGAGTGGTAAGTATTCTTCCCGGACGGCGGCGACGGAAAAGGCGTCGAAGAGAGGTGTTGGCGGCGGATCGAGATGGATTGGGAATTTTCACAAGTACGGCTCCGCGAGAGGGGGAGATGGAGGTGATGGTGGTGATTCGACGACGCCGAGGTCTCCGGCGGGTTCGTCGTCCTCCCCTTCTTCCGTGGGCGGCGGAACGAAGTCGTCGTCGGTTTCGTCGCCGAGGTTAGCCGGGATCGAAGAAGACGCCATACACAATTTTATCGACGAAGAGGAGGAGGAGGATTTGCTTTTTGAGGAAGGTAGAGAAACTATGAATAACACGAACGAAAATACAAGGACGAAGAAATCTTCGATGCGACCGCCGACCGCCGCCGGCGCCGGGGGATCGTCCTCGCCGAGAGAATCGGACGGGAAAACGTCTGCAAAATCGGTCACGTTTGGTTTGCCGAAGACGATGAGCGAGAAAGAGCAGAAACGATACGAGCGAAAGAGAGCGAAAGAGATGTCCAAGTATTTAGAAGAAACGACGAAAGCTTTGTATAGCGAGGAAGAACTAAATCAAAACGACGGCGACGATAAGAGTTCATATTTTTCTTCCTTGTTCTTTCGAGATTTTGACGGTTCGTCGGGATTTGGATGCCTCCCGAGAACGGCGGTCGTGTTCGCGATGATAGCGAAAGGTTCGTTTGCGTTTGGCGGCGTTTCATACGCTTTGTTCGATCCGAGAGGGAATGCAAAAGTCTTTGGCGATATAGATAACGAAGACGACGGGAATGACAACGCGTTTCGAGCGATTGCTTTATTCGGAGGCGTTCTCGGGGCGATTTTGAGCGGGTATTTGTCCGATCACGCGATTGGGAGGAAAACCGTGCTATCGCTTTCTCCCGGCATAGCGGCGACGTTGTGGTCGTTTTTCTTTGGCGTGAGTAATTCAAACGGTTCGCTGTGCGACGCCCCACCGTTCGTGCCGGTATTATTCGCGTGCTTGTCTGGTATGACGTGCGCGTCGTGGTACTCGGTCGCGCCTGTGTTGTTGGCGGAAACGGCGCCGGCGCAGATTCGAGGACGCGCGTTTGTTCTGTGCATTGGTTTAGCATCTATTTTAGGCGCGTTCACGATTGGCGAGATACTCAAATTGATCCAACCAGACGACGGTTCGAGCGATAAGTTCTACGTCGTTTTGCTAGTTTTTGCATTCATGGTCACGTGCATGGGCACGTTTATCGCCGCGATTGAATCGCCCAGATGGCTCCTGTCCAGAGGCAGAGTCATCGACGCGCAACACTCGTGCGCGAAAATGAACGGCTCCAACGCTATTGATTCGTTGCATGAAATGCAGGACATCAAAACAGATTTAGATCGAACGTCGCCGGAAGGTAGTACCTCGCGATTTCTCTGGTTCGACTTAATCTCAAAGACCAAACTTTCGTTAGCGACGATCGTGTGTTCCTGCTTGATCGTGATTCAAACCTTTGGCACGTCTTCATTCTATATGTTCACGTATGATGAAACGGATGAAGGGGTGAACAACGCGTACTTGTACGCGTATTTATCCATGCTCGTTGGCATAGTCGTATGCGCGTTTCGGGTGGGCGAAACGAAGAGCGGCGGATTTCTACCGCGCGGACGCAAAAGTTTGCTCGTGGCGTCTTTTTTCATTTTGGCGTTGGCGAACGGCGTGCGGTTCATCGTCGCCGTCGTGGACGATGACGGTGATATCGACGAGGACAGTGTGAAGGATGTGAAAGCGTCCGTAATTGTATTCTGTAACTGCTTCGGCGCGTTTGGGTACGGCGTCGGCGCTTCTTTTCTACCGTTACTCTTCGCCTCGGAGTGGTTTCCCCAACACGCGCGACAAGCCGCGGTGGCGTCCGCCGCCGCGTTTATGTACGGCGTATTCTTACTCGCCAGCATCACCGAAGAAGCCACGATGACGTTACTCGGAGACATTCTCGTCTTCCTCGTCAAAGCGATCGTCTGTGTCTTGGGCGTCGTCGTCGCTTTGTACAGCGTCCACGACCCTTCCAACTTCACCTTGGAGATGGCGCTCTACTCGGAATCCGGCGGGAATCTCATCCGCGACGAGAACGACTACCCCGACGACGACGACGTCGAAAAAAACAGACAAAGTAGTAATAAAAAAGCCTACGAGGCTCTCCTAGACCACGCGAGAAACGCGCCGAGGTATTCCAGTTCCGGCCAAAGTTTGCCGCTTCGAGTCAAAACGGGCGAAAGGTCGCCCCGAACGTATAGTAAATAGACGTGACATATTGGCGACGCGTAGTGTACCATATTTTTGTACCAGAACATAGAGTAGAGTAAATAGATGACATGTTGGTGATGCGCATACGTAGAGTAAAGAGATGACGTATTGGTGATGTGTATACCATATTGTAGAGTAAATAGATGTGACGTATTAGTGATCACGTAGTACCAGTATGCCATAAATTTGTATGTACCCTTAACTGTTTAAAAGGCACCCCTCATTCAATAATCATCATCATAAAAAGTTCTTACTTACGACCACAACAATTACTACTACATTCAGAAAAACAATAATGCCATCTGTCGTCTCCATCGTGTATTGCGGCGCGTGAGGGTACGGGTCCAAGTTTCGCGCCATTCAGAGCGCGATACTTTCACAGTACGTCTTTAATGAATTGGATTTTCCCCTACATTTTGCTCATCATCTCTCTCTCTGTGTTTACGAATAAAACAGGTACCCGAAAACTACCATAACCGGCGAAGCGACGCCAACCGCGACTGGGTACTTAGAAGTTACCGTGGACGGCAATTTAGTGCACTCGAAAGATAACGGTGACGGGTACGTGGATAGCGCGGAGAAGATGGAGAAGATCTTGGATGCGGTGGAAAAAGGGAGTCGTTAAAGACTAGGGAGAGAGACCCCTTTTCGGGGCGAGGATACGCGCATACTACGGTGATGAAAAATGATGACGACGATACTACGAAGAAAGTGAACGCTCTGTTGGCAAATGTTTGCGCTTTTTGAGCAGCAACCAACGGAGCGCGATAATATACCGTTTACTACATTTGGTCATTTTATGTGCGCGCTTCTGTGTACGAGTTTTATTATACGACTATGATTCGACTTATTTTCGTATTAAATATCTTTGTTGAACACGCTCACTGGTACGACGTAATCGACTCTTCGTCGCATGGCTAACGCGTTGGCGGATAAGGATTCGTCTTCTTCGTCTACTCCCCAGTAAAACGCGAGCTTGCTTTTCACGATTCTCGTAAACGTCGCTTCGTTGCCGCTTTTCAACGCTTTGGCGTATTCGCTTCGCTCTCGACTAAACGCGGAGGATTTTTCTACGATTGGCTTCAAGACTTCGAGGACGAAGACGAAGTCTTTGGACGGAACGAGCTCACCGTCGACGGTGTATCCGCCGTTTTCGGAGAAAGCCGGGAGTAACGCCGGAAGGAGTTTAACGTTTATGTGTTTGGCCATGCGAACGTAAACGACGCCGCCGCCGGTTTTCTTCCCGCACTCTATAAAGAATTCCGAAAGTTCTTTTTGAATCTCGCCTTTGCGTTCGGCAATTTCTCTCGGGTCGCTCAAATTATTGTTGTTCTTACTTCTCGACGACGTCTTCAAAGAACTTTCGTACGGGTCGTTGACTATTAATCGCTTAAAACACCCTTTCTTTTCAGCCATTTTGAACGGGTTGCGCGTGCTTCCCGGCGCGAGTATGGAATCGAAATCGCTCTGGTCGTCCGAGACTAACGCGAGGACTAACGGTTTGTTACTATTCGCGTTAAAAGTATCGGCCAAGTCGTCGCCGCTTTCGAATCCGCCGCTATTCTCGTCTATACTCCTCCCGCCGTCTCTATTATATCTCGTATTACTCTCTATCTGTTCAAACGCGCTCACCGCGGTCCCTCGAAACGCCTCTCGCGTGATTCTTTTCAACTGCGCGCGCGCGAAATCGCACTGAATCGCATCGCACGTAGATTTACCGTAGTTGTCGTACCTTCTCCCACCACCACCACCACCTGTTGTTCTTTTCAATCCGCTTCCATTGCCTTCCTTTCGAGCGTTCCAAAATTTCAGCGTTCTCATCGCGACGAGCACGAACATATAAATCAACACCCGACCGAGCCAGGATTGAAACCATTCCGATTTCAAGAATCCCGAAGACGACACTTCTTTTACGCTCTTTCTTTCCTCCTCTTTCTTTTTATCTTTCTTCTTCTTCGTCTTCTTTTTCGTCGTCGCCGTCGTCGTCTTCTTGGCGGAAGAGGAACCTTCCACCGTTCGCTTTCTCAAGACACTTTTCTCCTCTCTTCTCTTTTCATCTTCGTTCTCATCATCGTCGTCGTCAAAATCATCCTCGTTTCCCGACGACGACGACCCAGACGAGTGCGTCTTCTCTTTTTTATTCTTCTTCTTTGTCTTCTTCTTCCCTTCTGCGTCGGGGAGGACTCTTTTGTCCGCACCAACGGAGACGACTGCGTCTCCGCTTTTTCCCATCATATGTGTTGGTCTCTGATGTGAATTTGTACGTGTGTTGTGTGTGCACGCGTATTCGTACGTCCAAAAGGGCAAAAAAACGCGCTCGCTCTCTTTTCCTCCTTCTTTTCCTGTCCTCGTCCTCCTAAACTCGCTTTATTAAAGTCTTCTTCTTCGACGTAAAAGGTACATTAATGCATCATTCTCAAGCGCAACAGAAAGAGGAAACCACCTTCCCTCGGGCACCTAAACCCTAAGTAATATAAAACCCTAAATACAAACGGCCTCTTTTTGTTCCTCTTTGAAAAATTCAAAAATCTGCATTTCGCTTTGACGCACCGTGTGAACAACGCGCGTTGATGACGACGATGACGACTCAAAAATCCTTTCGTTACGACGACGACGACGACGACGAGAAGAAGAACGACGACGACTTTAATGTTCCTGCTGCGCGTAACAGTAGCAGTGCAACTGCTGTTTTTTTAAAACAATCATCGAAAGAATACCAATCGATAAAAGATGCGAGACGAGCGTTAAACGTGATTTCTTTAAACGCGAAAGAGGACATGGATTCGATCGAAAGACAAACGCACGAACAGATTTCAAAGCTCGCGAGAGACGCTTTACGGAAGAAGAAGAAGAAGGAGGAGAAGACGTCGTCGTCTCATTCGTTTTTATTATCGTCGCTGGTAGGGAAGGGAACGCCGCCGAAAGGAGAGAGAGAGGAGAGAGAAGGAGAGAGAGCTTTTTCGCTCGCGTATTTAGAGGCGAGAGAGGAGCGTTCGCCGCCCGGGCAGACAAAGATGGATGATACTTTTGATGATGATGAGAATACTAACGAGGATGATGATGATTTTAAAAAGAAGAGAAGTTCGTTTGATTTCGGTTTTAACGACGACGACGCAGAAAGGAGTACGAACGAGTTACCGAAGGCGTTTAAAGTTCCGATGACGGTCCCGCGAGGCGCGTTTAGAAGAAGAGACGAGGAGTATTATTACGAAGAAGGAGAAGACGAGACGTTCGCGTCGTCGTCGTCAGACGATGAAAAAGAGTTTGAGTTTAACCAATCGATGGTCGAGGAGACGCACTTCTCGTCGTCGGTCGCGGCTGAGGCTGAAGAAAATGGAAACGTGGGGGAAAGAGAAGACTGGTGGTTCAACGTGTCGACGCCGGCGCCGGCGATATCTGCCGCGAAAGAAAAAGAAAAGAAGACCGAGGAGCTCACGCCGGAACAAGTTCTCGATCGCTTCGATTTTACCGAGAACAAAGAAGCACCGTTCAACTCCTCCGCCGCCGCCAAATCATCAATATCCGCTTCCCCGTTGTACGCGTCTCCCGCGTACTCGTTCGAAAAGCAATTCGAAGACACGCTCCGGTTTCTAGGCGCCATGGATTTGCGAACGTTCAAAGAGCAACTTCTCGAATCAACGATCGACGCCGTCATCACGGAAGCCTCCGCGAGCACTTTGAGTAACTTAACGAACGGAACGCCCGGCTCGCGAGCCGACGCTTGGCGAACCCGAGTCGACGAGGCGTGCGAAATGCTCGAAAATGCCGGCGCTGAAGCCGCTTCGGAAGCGCTGATGGCGAAAGCGCGAGCGTTAGCCGCCGCGGTTTTGAAACGGCGGTGATTTGAGATTCATTATTATTGGTTTTGGGGTTGCGCTGCGCTTGTATTTTGAAAGAAAAGCTCTTTAATGGGCAGTAGGGTTTAAAAGCTTTTCTTGTTTCACCCCACAAATTTAGTCTCGTCTGCTCTCGTAACAGCATTAGCAGCAGCGAAAGAAGAAGACAAAGAAGAAGAACTCTACTCACGAGAGCATCAAAATGAGAGTGGTCACGGTGGCCACGACCTCTCTGAACCAGTGGCAGTTGGATTTCGTCGGTAACCTCGAGAGATGCAAGAAATCAATCCTCCGAGCGAAATTGAAGAAAGCAAAGTACCGAGTGGGACCGGAGTTAGAACTGACTGGCTACGGATGCGAAGACGCGTTTTTAGAGAACGACACGGTAACACACGCGTGGGAACTAGTTCGAGAGTTGATGATTGACGAACAGTTGCGAGATATTGTCATCGATACGGGTTTACCAGTCATTCACGACGGCGTGAGGTACAATTGTCGACTGTTTTTGTTGAACGGGAAAGTGTTGTTCCTCAGACCGAAGCGAGCGCTCGCCGGGGACGGGAATTATCGAGAGCCGAGATGGTTCACCGCGTGGAGGAAAGAGAAGGTTTTGGAGACGTTCATGTTACCAAAGGTCGTGAGAGAGGTGTTCGGGCAAAAGTCGTGTCCGATTGGAGACGCGTATTTGAAGTTTGAGAACGACGTGCGACTCGGGTGCGAAACGTGCGAAGAGTTGTTTACGCCGAACGCGCCGCACATTGATTTGGCCTTGAATGGAGTGGAGATTATTTCGAACGGGAGCGGGAGTCATCATCAGTTGAGAAAATTAAATCAAAGAGTGGATTTGATTGAATCCGCGACGAAGAAGAGTGGGGGGTGTTATTTGTATAGCAATCAGAGAGGGTGCGACGGAGGACGGTTGTATTACGACGGGTGCGCGTTGATTTCGTTAAATGGTGAAATTTTGAAGCAAGGAGAACAGTTTTCGGTGGAAGACGTGGAAGTGAGCGTCGCGAGAGTGGATTTGGACGAGATTGTGTCTTTTCGAGCGGCAGTAGCGAGTCAACAGGTGGAGATGGCGGGGAAGAAAGAACCGAAGTACCCGTTCGTGGAGGTGGATTTCGATTTGTGCGACGATGACGATATGAATTTGGGCGAGGCGCGGTTATCCCGAGCGATTGAGGTGAGATATCACGAACCAGAAGAGGAAATCGCGCGAGGTCCGGCGTGTTGGATGTGGGATTACCTTCGACGGTCCGGTGCGTCTGGGTTTTTGTTGCCGCTTTCTGGCGGCGCCGATTCGAGCTCCACCGCGGCGATTGTCGGATCCATGTGTCAAATTGTCTGTAAAGCGATTGAAGACCAGGCGACCAATAGTATAACTAGCACAAATGAAGTAGAAGCAGAGTGCAGACGAATCTGCAAGTTTACCGCGGAAGAATCCATCTCACCGACGAAAATGGCCAACGCGCTTTTCAGCACCGTGTATCTTGGCACGGACAACTCGAGCGAAGATACGAGGAAACGCGCTAAAGACTTGGCGGAAGAGGTTGGTGCGAAGCACTTGAGCTGCTCTATTGACACTGTTGTTGCCGCAATCGTCGCGTTCTTTGCCTTGGTTACCGGGAAAACGCCCAAATTCAAACTCTTTGGAGGTACGAACGCCGAAAATTTAGCCATGCAAAATATTCAAGCGCGCGTGAGAATGGTTTTGGCGTTTCTCTTCGCGCAATTGCTCCCGTGGGTGCGTGGTCAGAACGGCGGATTTCTCCTCGTTTTGGGATCTGCCAACGTAGACGAAGGTTTGCGAGGCTATTTGACCAAATACGATTGCTCGAGCGCGGATATCAATCCAATCGGCGGCATCTCAAAGGTGGATTTGAAGAAATTCCTCGTTTGGGGCGCCACGCACTTGGGGTACCCGACGTTGGCGGAAGTCGAACAAGCGCCACCAACGGCTGAGCTCGAACCGATTACGAAGGAGTACATCCAATGCGACGAAGTAGACATGGGGATGACGTATGATGAGCTCGGGACGTACGGCCGATTACGCAAAATTGGAAAACTTGGACCGGTATCCATGTTTCGTCGATTGTGCGGCGAGTGGAGTTCGGCGGATCCGTCCGCGAATCGACAGGCGTTGAAACCTCGGGAAGTCGCCGAGAAAGTGAAGAAGTTTTTCTTCTATTATTCCTTAAATAGACACAAGATGACGACGATTACGCCGACATATCACGCCGAGAATTACTCTCCGGACGATAACCGATTTGATTTGCGACCGTTTTTGTACAACGTCAAATGGCCATGGCAATTTCAGAGAATAGATGCGATGGTTGCAAAAGCCGAAGCGATGTAGTTTCAACGACTTGTTCGTACTAGGTATGTGTATATGTGCTGTAAGCGTTACAAACTATTTATTAAGTGCATGTATTACTCGTAGCTGCTGCGTGTGTTGATTGTTACTTCATTTCTTTGTCGTCCATATTTTCTTCAGTATGCCAACGCCAAAGCCGTTCCCTTTCTTCTTGAGTAGTTCGTCCTTCTTTGGCTGCTGTTGACCGGCATCGGCCAACTTCTCAATATCTTTCTTCGTCAAAACGCCGCCCCGCGCCAACCGGTTTGCCGGGATTTTCGCGCATCGCGAGCAAAAGTACGTTTTACAATTCTCGTTGCCTTTTTCCGTGCGGTACCAGTCGCCGTACGGCGTCGTCTTGGATCGGCACGTCACGCACGTTCGACCGTCCCGGTGCGCCACTTCCGTACTCCCCGCTGGCAGTTTAGGACGCTTCCGAGTCGGTTGCTCGACTTGCGGTACTTTCGAAGTTGGCGGCGTGGGCGTGACTGACTTTCGTTTCTTGGTGCTCGAGTGCACTTTAGTATTCTTGTCGGTTTCTGTGTTATGTCGAACGACGATTCCAGAGAATCCGGGCGGTGGCTGACGAAATTGAAGGTCTTCCGGTAACATCGCAAAGAGTTCGTATTCCGTTTTGCATTTGTGCTCTGGTCTCTTCAACATCTCTTTAACGAACTTCTTGCGTCCGTTTGACCGATACAGCGCTTCGCGAATGCGCTCTTCTTTCGGCGTATCCGATGGCATGTTCGCAACGAGCGAAATCGATGGCATACTCGAAACGGATTGTCGCGCGTGTGGATGGTTAGGAGCTGACATGACTTCCATTTGAGTGTTGTACGAAGGAATCGGCGAAGGAGTCGGCTTTTTCACCACTATTGCCGGCGGTTTCTGTACGCTCGCTGGGAGAGAAGGAGACCGATGGGATCCTGCACCCTTAGGTCTTGGTTGTAAATCTTTCGGTAATTGCGAAATGAGTTCCTCGTCTGTTTTGTTTTTGTTCTTCTTAAGATTTCTCAAAGCAGCTAGCGCTCTCAATCGGTTCCGCGACCGTTGGGCCGATTTTCGATTGTTTTCTTTCTTCGTATCAAGAGAAGGAGGAAGAGGAGGAGGAGGAGGAGGAGGAGGAGGAGGAATTATCGACGGTGGTGGACGAGGACGCGGCGGCGGTGGAGGCATTGCTTGCGCCGCTGGCATGACCTTTTTCACGACCGCAGACTCATCCACTGGCGTGAATCTTGCCACCGGCAATCTCACGCGCACCTTTGTCTCCGGCGGTGGTAGCCAACACGTGGATAATGTTTGTGCTTCGGCGTCCAGTCCTGAAGTTGCCGAGACGCGCTTCTCCCACTCTTGTTCGCTGCTCCACTTGTTCTTTTTGTCGCTGATGGTGACGTTGTCGATGGCTTTCGCTTCTTCCGATTTCGTCTTTTTCGGAAGTTTGTCAAACACGCGACTAAGAAGTTCATCGAGAGATAATCTTGAGCCGCTGATTTCGTTGCGAATATTCGCGTGATAACGTTCGAAGCACAAGCGACAAAAGCAATCAATCGACTTGATGGGCTCTGGCGTGTAGTTTTCTATCGTTTCATCCACGCAGCCGCAAGCGACGCACGGATGCGCTTCCGTGCACGTCAAGCTTTCTTTCTGCGCTTCTCTCTTCGTACACGCGGGGCAAAACCATCTCGATGCCGCCGGAACGCGAGCTAAGCCTATGCAATACGTGTGATGTCCCGCATCGCATCCATCGCAAAGGACGAGTTTCTTCGGATTGTTGCCTTTTAAACACGAGACACACTTGATGAGATCTTCGTCGTCGTCTGCGTCGTCGTCCGATTGAAAAGCCGCTTCAATCGGCCCAGTTTTAATCTTTTGCGAATGCGCACGATGCGACGACTGTTGGTGTTGTTTCTTGACGACTTTATTCTTCGGCGTCGGCGCGACGATAGCAGTTCTCGGGGGGCGAATTTTTGGTCTCGGCGCCGGCCCAGAAGTACTGAATGTATAATTTGCCACCGTCGTTCTCGCTTCGGACATGTCGTATCGAATCACGCCGTTTGACGTCGTCAACGCTTGACGAATCTTATCCGCGGAGAGAACTGATCTTTCCGGTCTCCCCGGGCGACAAAAGTTTGCGTAGCATCGATTGCACGAGTACTTTCCGTCAACCCTTTCATTTTTCTCGTTTCGCATGAAATACCACCCGGCCAACGACGTTTGATCTGCCGCGCATATGCAGCACTTGCGACCTTTCTTGTTGTGATTTCGTTGCGCTGGCGTCATAAACGAACGATTCATTATGGTGGTGGTGGCGGCGGCGGCGGTGGTGGTGGTAGTAGTAGTAGCGTCATCATCTCTTTCCTCCACGCACAATTCTGGAAACATTTTCCTCTTCTCCGCGACGAAGCAATCTTTGCACAAGAAATCGTGAACGTTCATTTTCGATCGAAAATACAAGTTGGTCTCCCACGACTTGCTGCAGACCACACATCCGTGTTTTTTAAATCCTTCCAACTCGACGCGATAACAGTTGTGACATAAAGACGCGCCGTAGACGGTTTTACTCATCCCCCACTGCGATCGCGACTCGGGATCTTTCGGACGTTCGCAACAGGCGCACCAATCTTTCGAGTACTCCTTCGCGCCTTCTGGGGGCGGTAAAATGGCAATACCGTACGTCGTCTGCAGAATAGACGTTCTCGCCCATTTCGGGGCGTTCTTTAATCGAACGCCCGCGCGATTCGCGAGAAACTTGGACTTGTTGTTGTTGTTTGATTCCTCTTTTTTCACCTTTTCTCGTTCTTGGCGTAAATTCAAAATGTACTTTTCATAATCCACTCGGTAACATTTCAAGCACAACGTGTCTCCGTTCGCGCCCTCGTAATAATTCCTCGGATTTTGCGTCTTAGCATCGGTATTATCTTCCTCTCCGCGCTCGCTCTCTTCGTCGCACCTCGCGCAATTCGACCTCGCCGCGTACTCTTGCGTTGCTTTCTTCAAAGTCTCCACGTGACAGTCCTCGCACGTCAACGTGATTACCGTCCCTATCACTTCGTTCGTTTTCCTCCCTCGCGCGTCCGTCGCGCGATTCTCTACTTCATGCTCGTGCCATCTCGTACTTCTCGTCGCGTCGCAGTTCTCACACGCTCTCGCCCCTCCATCCGCGCTTCCGTCGTTATCGATGCAATCGTCCTCGCTCTCGTCCGAGTCGTCCATAATCTCCTCAAAACTCATATTCATCAAATCTTCGTTCACGGACTCTTGCGCGTTGCCCGAATCTCCATCCGTGCTGATGTTGTTGTTGTTATTATTATTATTATTATTATTGATAGTATTCAATTGCCGATGCTGCTGTTGTTGCTGTTGCTTTATCATGTGCACTTTCTGTTGCTCTAACATCAAAACCTGCTTCCGCGCCGCCATCTTCCTCGCCCTTCGCGACTGGTGCAGTTGCGCTCGCGCGTCGCCTCTGCGTTGCGCCCCCCTTTGAACCCCCCTTTCAATCCGCTCCAAAATCCTCCCGGTTTTCGGATCCACCTTGGCGCCAATCTCTTTCGGCATCGCGTTCAGAACGTCTTTTTTAAACGACTCCTGTATCGCGTGTTCTTTTTCTTTTTGCTCTTTTATGCACTGGTTCAAGTGCTCTTGCGTGATGTGGTAATCCTCCTCAACATCATCATCCTCGTCGACAAAAGCACCGTTACCACGACCATTACTCCCAATCCGTAAACTCCTCTCGTTCCTCCTCTTCAAATTCAAGGCGCATCGTCTTTGCACCTCCACTTGCGCGCTCAACTCCCAGGGTAAGCGACGGAATTCGCAATCCGCTCTTTGGCACGACGTGTGGACGCGACACTTTGAATCATTCAAAGTAACCCCACGCTTCGCGGCGCTCACATCGGGGTCCAACGCGAAGACAGTCCTCGTCGCTACGGCTTTTTCTGTTGCCGTGGTGGTGGTGGTGTTGTTGCGAGTCGTAGTGGTCGTATTTTGCGGGAGTACTACCCCTGGTGGGCACAAAAGGACTCGACGATGATCATCCTCCGCGGGGGTGGTCGTCATCCTCCGCTCTTTCTCCCTTGCGTTTTCTGTCGTTTTTGGTCTCCTTTTTTCAAATTTTTTTCAAATTTTTCATCATTTTCAAAGAAACGCTTAAAATTTCGGATCTCATTAAAAAAAAAACATCAGATACAAATATATAACACGCACACCGCTTTGCGCTGCTGTCGTTGTTGTTGCCGTTTGGAGGAGGAGGAGGAGGAATAATAGTAGTGGTATCATCAAATAATGGCGGTGTTGGAAGAAATCCCCAACGCGTCGACGAACACCACCGGCACTCATTTCGACCAGATGACGACGGAAGCGTTGAAACGAGAGGTGGAACGATTGGAACAAGAATTGAAGCGACAAGATCAGCAGGAGAAGTTAAACTCGATGAAACAAAACGCGGTTCAGAAACGGTTCCAAGAGGCGAGAGAATTAGCGATGGAGGCGAAGTTTCGCCCGGCACGATTGAGGACGGAGATGAAAGACGAGGAGATCGAGGAGAGAGGGAAAGGCGTGGTGTTTGGGGAGATCGATGCGACCGACGAGAAGAATATGGAAGAGCTGGAAAAGCAAGGCGTGGCGATGGAAGACGTGGTAACTTTACCGCCACAGTGGCAACCGACGGATAAACCGGCGCAGTATATTCCAGAGAACGAGTTGAAGTATACCAACGGAGACGTGTATAAAGGCGAAACCGTCGATCAGATTCGACACGGGAAAGGGATACATCAGTGTTCCAACGGCGACGTGTACGACGGGAACTGGTCGGAGGATAAACGACACGGACTCGGGACGATTACGTTTACGAGCGGGATGACCTATACCGGGGACTGGGTGGACGATAAAACTTGCGGATACGGGAAGTGCACGTATGCCAACGGGGACGTGTTTGAAGGCGAGTGGAAGAACGATCATCGATGGGGGTGGGGGAAGCACGAGTGGCGATCGAGCACGGGCGATATCTACGAAGGCGAATGGTTCGACGATATTCCCGAAGGTGAAGGGATAATGGTGCACATGGAAGACGGCAAAGAACAAGCGACGTTCCAAGGCTCGTTTTTGAACGGGTTTAGGAAACACGGGACGTATTCGACGAAAGATGGGACGGTGGAGTACGTCGGCTCGTTCGCCGAAGGGGATTTGCGACACGGGAAGGGGATTTTCTTCGCGCGCGGGTATTACAAGTACGACGGCGATTGGAAGTTGGATAAACGAGACGGGAAGGGAAAGTGCAGTTACGACAACGGAGCTGGGGAGTACGACGGGGGGTGGAAAGACGACATGCGACACGGGAAAGGTATCATGTTTATACCGAACGAGTACGAATACGACGGCGCGTGGAAGGAGGATCGCGAAGAAGGGAAAGGCACGGCAAAGTATTTGAAAACGAACGAGAAATACGTCGGTGCGTTTAAAGATGGCGCTCCGAGTGGCTATGGGAAACGATTATATAGCGACGGAAGTATCTACGAAGGCGAATTCGAATACGGCGTGAGATCTGGTCGCGGCGCGTTTACGAACAAAGAAGACGGGTCGAAATACAGAGGTGAGTGGAAAGGCGATAAGAAGAACGGGTACGGAGCGTGTCAATTTAGCGACGGCACTGTTTTCAGAGGGGAGTGGAAAGACGATTCATGGGTGCAATCGACCGCGTGCCCGAAGAAGACGAAAGTCTTCGGCAACGGCATCGTGTCCGCCGTGGCGGGCGCCAACGCCACGTTCGGCATCGAGGCGAGAGACGAACTGAACAACAAAAGGTTATCCGGAGGAGACATTTTTCGCGTGGTATTGACGCTTATAGATGATGATGATAATGATGGCGGTGGTGGTGATAATGACGGTAATGATCAAGTTGAGAAAGTAGTGGAATACGGCGTGGTCACGGATAACGATGACGGGACGTATTCGATTAGTTACTCGTGCACCGTCGCCGGAACATACGCGTGCGATATTACCATCGGCGACGACGAACACGTCGCAAACTCACCGTACTCGAATCTTATTGTAGCTCCTGGACAAGCGCACGCGCGAAAGTGTAAGATTCGCGGTGACGGTTTGAAAGTGGCGCAACGCTTCGAAGAGGCTTCGTTCATCGTCGAGTGCCGAGATTCGAACGAAAATCTGTGTGCGTCGCCGTTAGAGAATCAAGTGCGGATTTTCGTACGCATCACCGACGCCAGCGGAAACGAAATTCAATTAGTTAAGCCAATAGGAGTGGAGGATACCGGTCGTGGAAGTTACGAAGTTCGGTACACGCCGCAAAAATCCGGATTTTACGTCGTGAACGTTTTCGAGAAGAAAAACGGCTTGAACGCGCCTACAATTTTGCTCGGGAATTCTCCGTATTCCATGCGCGTGAAGGATGCCGGTCAATTAAGCGAAGCACCACCGACAGAAAAATTACCATCGACGACGACGACAACGACGACGAACGGTAGTAAAGAAACAGAAGAAGAAGAGTTTGCGAAATTCGGCGCCGGTAACATCGCGCCACCGCCGAGGGATCTCGCGCGAGACTGGCTCGATATCGCTAGATCCGATTACATCTCCGTCGATAAGAACGATTTCGGCTTCGATTCCTCCTCTGAGGAAGAAGAAGATGAAGACGAAAAGTTTGCGCGCGAGAATCCGGACACGCCCGTCATTACAAACTTGGAAGACGTGTACAAGGTGCCAAGACTGAACAAAATGTTGGCGGAGAAACGCGCTCGAGAACAGGCGAAGAAAGTGGAAACGATGAAGAATCGTTTGGAAACGAAAGAAAAGGCGAGGCAGTTAAAAATGTTAGCCGGAGGTGAGGAGGATTCGAACGCGAAGACGACTTCGTTGGGTGGTTTGGACTAAGAGGAAAAGATGAAGATGTGATGGCTTCCCCTAATTTTCGTACTACGATATGACTCTTTCTCTTCTAAATTACACGGTATTAAATTTTACAAACGACAACACCTCTGCGCTAATATTTGGCCTAATTGATTTTCTATTGTTCCTCCTCTTCCTCTTCTTCGTTGAAGCTCAAAACGCCACCATCGTTTTTCTTCTTGCTCTTTTTCTTCTCCTTCGCGTTGCCGTCGATTCTATTCTTTCGCTTCTTCGCTCCGCCAATCTCTTTCGTCTCTTTTTTAGCTCCCACTGATGATGCCTTTACCGACGACGACGACGCGTTACTCTTAAACTTGAACAACCCATTTTCAATCGCTTTTTGTTCCTGTTTTTGTGCCTTGTTCATTTTATCCTTCAAATCATCATTCAATGGGTCTAGTTTAAACGCTCTCGCGTACGCTTTGGCGTGCGTGGTCAAATCATCCAAAGCCAAACTCGCGACTGCTAATCTCACCCATCCTTTCGCCCACTCCCCTCGAGACCTCTCTATGCTTTCCAGCGCGTCTCTCTTTGCCAACTCAAACTGTCCTAACTTCACGTACGCCGCCGAGCGATTAGAGTAATAGATGTGCGAGTTATCCTCCGCCGCGGAGATGACCGCTCCCGCTTTTTCTCGCAACGCGATGCACTTCGTAAACATATCCGCCGCCCGTTCGTACTCTCCGTTCTGAAAGCATCTATTCCCGCTACCTTTTAAAGTTAAACATTGCTCTTCTATCGATTCTTTCGTGTTGTTTTCTTCTTTGCTCGTCATTGGGGTCGTCCCGAAGCCTCTCCTGCGTTCTCCCAACAAGTCTTCCTCCTCGTCTCCAATACCTCGCAATTCCTCCTCCTCGCGGGGACGAACAATCGCGTTCCCGACGAGCAAATCCGCGTGTTTCTCTAAAAATTTCGGCACCACTCGTTCGTATTTCAAGTTCGTTCCTTTTACGCCACCGCCGCCTTCGCCTCCGCCTTTGAATCCTCCTCCTCCTCCTCCAAATCCGGATGCATTCTTTCCCCGACTGGATGCATCCTCAGACGCTTGAAATCCTCCGTATTGGTCTTCCAATTGGTGCGTTTTCTTTCCGCCTCTCGCCATTTTTTTGATTATATATGCACGCGCGCGTCTTCTGAGATGGTGATTCGTGGTGCAAATTTTGCTTTTGCCGCGCGTGTGTGTGTCTGTATCAGCGCTTAAAGAGTGTCGCATTCTGTCGTTTTTCCAATTCCAATTCAGTCAAAACACCGCACAATAACAACCAAAATGGATGTCTTCGACGACACTCTGGGGTTGAAAAACATCCCGCGCTCACCTCAATACAACAATAATAACACCGAGCATCCGAACGACTGCGTCCTGTGCTTTTGCGGCCTCCCAGGGAGCGGGAAAACGACGGTATCTCTCGAATTGCAAAAACTCTGCAACCTCCACGGGATACCGAACGCGCGGATACGATTCGATGAATACGAGAAGAAAGAATACGAGAAGTTAGATACTGGTGAGAATACGCCTCAGTTGAAGGGTATGAAAAAGAAGTTTGAACCGGAAAGTTGGAAACGCGCGAGGGATGCGTGCTTTCGCGCGGTGAGAGATGCGTTGGATGATGCTGACGATGGAAACGAAGGAGGAGCTTCAGGCGCGTTGGTTATCCTAGATGATACGATGCACTATAAATCGATGCGACGAGAGGCGTATCGATACGCGAGAGAGTTTCGAGCGGCGTTTATAGTCGTTCACGTGGACGTGAGCGAGGAGGAGTGTTGGATGAGGAATAGTAGGAGAGACGACGGGGACGTGTTGAAAGTGCCGCGAGAGGCGTTCGAGAGGTTGGCGGCGGCGTTCGATCGGCCGGGGAAAGGCGGGTACGACGCGGACGAGGCGTTCGATAAGAATTATATGGTGGTGAAGCCACCGAAGAAGGGAAGTGGTGGTGGTAGTGGTAGCAGTAATAATACTAGTAGTAGCAACATCGAAGAAGAAGAAAAGGAATACGCGGCGTTCTGCCAATCGCTCCTGGACGAAATCTACGCTCGATGGCTCACCGACGAAACGCCTCGACGCAAAGACGAGCTCGATTTACTCAAACTCAAACGCGAACGCTCCGCCACCGATCGCGTCATCACCGCCGCCAACACAGTCCACGACGTCGACGTCCAAACGAGGAAACTCACGACCGAGTTTATGAAAAAAATCTCCCTCTCTTCTTCCTCAAAATCTGGAGCGGCGGCTCCGTCGTCCAAGGTCCTCGCCGAACGCGTTCGCCGAGCGCGTCTCGACGCGCTCAACCTCTGTCGAGAAGAGACGAAATTTGACGCGAGAAAAGACCAACACGTCGTTAAAGAAGAGAATAATAACGATGATGATGATGCAGAAAAGTATATCGGTTTGTTTCGGGAGATGTTGAAGAACATCGAGAGTAGCGCCGTAGAGAATAACTTTGAGTAGTCCTTTGTTTTAAGACGATTAATCTTCACTTTTTAACAAAAGAAATTGAATCGCAAAAGAACACAACTTAACAAACACAACACCATGGTCTTCTTCGTCCCTAGATTCGCGATGCTGACGACGCTTTTCGCGATGACGGTATCACCGCCTTCGCTTTTTGGTCGCGTTGGCTCGAGCGAAAACGTCGCATTTGTCGAAGCCATTCGAGTTCCCGATTTCACTTCCGGAATGAAATCGAAATTTTCCACGCTCGCGCCCCGCGCGTTTACCAAGAAGAACAAAGACGAAGACGCAATAATCGATGCGGCGTACGTGGACGAGAAAATTGTCGGGTGGGACGCCGTGAGCAACCAACCGATCTACGACGAGAATTGGAACTCGAATAAACAGCTGTTGGAAAAGTATAATCCAGGGAGCACGGAGCGAGCGGATCTGCCGTCGTACGCGCACGTCCCATCGAAAGAAGAGGAGCAAGATTGGCTGTACAAAGGGAGCGAAAACGCGGAATTGATGAAAGAGTACGAGCGACGGAAAAAAGTCACGGAGGCACCCCCAGCGCCGATTTTACAAGGCGAGACGACGAAATCAGTGGACGAAGCGTTGTTATCGGGGATGTCGCCGGAAGAGCGAGGGAAGATGGATAAGAGTTTAACCGCGTTTCAACGGAAGGTGATGAACGCGATGTTGGGCGGAAGTCAAGCGGGATCGGACGATTGTAACGTGGATGCGGTCAAGGCGGGGTTTTTGACAGATCGACAAATGCGGCATTTGAAAGAGGATAAGGCGAAAATAGGGAAGGATTCGTTCGTACACGCGGCTGGGAAATTGTCTAAAGGAGCGCACTTACAGAGAAAGTTGGAGTCGGACGAGGAAATGCGAGCGTGCGTGGACGCGGTCGTGGTAAACGACATGTGCGATCGAGCGGCGGCGGGCGCGTATTTGAATAAAGTTTTGAGACAAGCCGAAGGCATGTGGAAGAAGATGCAAGGCACATCAATCAGAGATCACGCGAGATACGAACCGTTGAACGAAAAAGCGGTGTTAGCCAGAGACCGGTGGGGAGCGGCGAAGAAGTGCGTGGACGTGATGATGCCCGGGTATTGGAGAGAAACTGTGGCGAGCGAAAAATATAGAAAGAGAGAAGAAGGTATTTCGGAAGCCTCGAGAGTGTTCAAGGCGATGGGCGGTATGGAGAAAGGTAAAGTCAAAATTAACGGCAAGAAGATACACACGTGATCGATCGCGCGTCTCTTTCGCGTTATTATATTATAAATTGAACGCAACACAACAATTTAATTTGGACTACATGTACGTATAACTACAAAGCATTATTAACCCCGCCAAATATACTATAGTCTCTTAGTATCCGCTCGGATGCTTCTTCCTCCATTTCCACGCGTGCCCAAGACTCTCTTCTAAATCCACGTACCTGGCTTTCCACCCCAACTCTTCTTCGATTTTATCGACATTCGCGTACACTTCGGCGTAATCTCCCGGCCTCGCTTCTTTCTGCTCCACCACTTTAATGGGCACTTTCGTCACTTTTTTACACGCGTCCACGAATTCCTTCACGCTCACGCCTCTCCCCGTCCCGACGTTGTATAAGCTCGGTGGGTTTGCCGTCGCTTTCTCCATGGCTAAAATATGCGCGTCGATTAAATCCGTCACGTGAATAAAATCTCTCACGCACGTCCCGTCTCTCGTATCGTGGTTCGTCCCCATCACGAGTAAGTGTTCGATGCTTCCTAAAGCCGCGTCAAAGCACGCGCCGGAAATTCTCCCGTGTTTTCTCAACTCCGGTCTCGGATACTCCCCCAATCGTCCTTTCGGATCGGATCCAAATACGTTAAAATACCTCAAAATCACCGCTCTAAACTCTGGATTCGCAAACGCGTAATCCCTAATCGCCTCCTCCGCGAACAATTTCGACTTCCCGTACGGATTAATCGGCACCGTCGGCGTTTTCTCGGTAATCGGTAGTACGTCTGGATTCCCGTACGTCGCGCACGTGCTCGAATAAATCAACTCGTTCACTTTAAACCTATCCATCGCTTGTAACAACGTCGCCGTGTTACTCGTCACGTTTTTATAATACTTGTTCGGATCCGCCATGCTCTCGCCGACGTACGCCACCGCGGCAAAATGAATCACCTTATCCACTTTCGGTTTCGTCTCAAACGCCGCGTTTAACACGTCCACGTCCGCTAAATCTCCGTGTATTACTCTCAGCGACCTTTTTGGTTTCTTTAGCTTCGAGATTTCCTTCGTCAGCGCTCGCAACGCGCCTTCGTTCCCTCGAGACAAGTTATCCACGATCGTCACCACGTGTCCTTCCTCGATGAGTTTTAAGGTCCCGTGCGAGCCGATAAACCCGGCGCCGCCGGTGACTAAAACGTGCGATTTCGCAGAGTCGGTTGGTTTTAGAACTGTTTTCGACGCTTCGTGTTTGTAGTGATGATATTTGTGACGCGCGTTCCGCGAAGAATCGATCGTCCCATCCCGGGGGAACCCATCCCCATCGCCAGCGGGGAAGTCCCTTCGCATCATCGTTTTCCCAAAGTACAGCGCAGACGTAAAAAGCACCGCCAGCAGGAACAAAACGCGCGCGTGCCCAGTTGAGTTGTTCGCGTTGAACAACGATTGCCACCACCCCTCTCGGTCGCGAGACGTCATCATCTCGCGTATTCTGTTCCGTATGTTTGTATGCCTTCGAGGCAAATCCGTCGCCGGGTGCGTGCCTTCCTCCTCCGCTCTCCTCGCGGTTGTGTTCTCGTAAAAACGCGGAGATTGGCCACGCGCTCGCAAGTTTTGCATGTACTGCTGCGACTGCTATGACTACTGCTACTACTGCGCGTGTGCGTGAGAGAGAGAGAGACTGCCGCGTCCGCGAGAGCAGCGCACGAGTGGCGACTTCTTGTGGTGCTTTTCCCCCAAACTTCAAGGGAAAAGGTCTACACATCTTCTCACTTGCGCGCGCAAAAAGAAGCGGGGGTCGCTTTTGTTCTCTCGTCTTTTGCGCGAAAGAGCAGCGCGATACTCTCTCTGTGTATTTTTCTCGCGGGGCACTTTCAAAGTCATCGGAAGAGTACAACATCTCATCCGTCATGGGCGCGAAACAATCATCTCAGGACGACGCCGGTCGAGAAAACCTCGACGCGCTGAAGGAAGAAATCGAACGATTGCGAAAAGCTTTATCCGAGGAAGAAGAAGAGAGGAAGAAGACCACCAGAGAAGAAGACAAAAAGACGAGCAAAACGACTTTGAGCGCGACTACTCTTCAGGTCGACGATCGAGAGTTGGAGAAACGCTTGCTGTTACAAACGCAGAGCGATGGCGAAGTCGATTCCGCGTCGTTCGCCTCGCAACACGAAGTCGATCCGAAACGCATCGTTGGCATCATCAAATCTTTAGCCGCATCGAACGTGGTCGTCTTCTCGGAAACAGACAAGAATACGCTGAATTTAACGGAAGAGGCGATGAGTTTTATCGAAAATGGGAGTCCAGAAGCGAGAGCGTTCGATTTCGTGAAGAGTAAAGGCAAGAACGGCGTCTCTTTACCGGAGTTTAAGAAGCTGGAGAAGACGATATCGGAGGTTGGGTTTAAGCAAGCGATGCAGCAAAAATGGTTGGCGATGGATAAAGCGACGAATTCAGTCGTCGCGAAAGTGGAGGAGATTACGGATACGTGTCGAACGTATTTGAGGATGATTAAAGAGGGGAAGAAAGAGGAAGTGCCTGCGAAAGAGTTGGACGCGTTGATAAAGAAGAGAAAGTTGGCAAAGGTGGAGACGTGGAAGGAATACGCGGTGAAACGAGGGCCGGAGTTCGCGTTGGAGAGGAAAAAGTTGGAACACGATTTGACGAAGGAGATGCTGGCGAACGGGGCGTGGAAGACGGCGACGTTTAAAGAGTACACTTTAGTCCCTGGAGCTGGGAACATCCCAGCGAGTGGTCACGTTCACCCGTTGTTGAAAGTGAGAAGGGCGTTTCGCGAGATTTTCTTACAGCTCGGGTTTAGCGAGATGCCGACGAACAACTTCGTCGAGTCTGGGTTTTGGAACTTTGATACGTTGATTCAACCTCAACAGCATCCAGCGAGAGATGCGCACGATACGTTTTTCATGAAGACGCCGGCTAAGGCGAACTTTGCGCCGGAAGAATACGTCGAGAAAGTGAAGAAAATGCACGAAGTCGGCGGTCACGGATCGGTTGGTCATAACTACGCGTGGAAGAGAGAAGAAGCGGATAAGAACATTTTGAGAACGCATACCACGGCAGTATCGGCGAGAATGTTGCACAAATTAGCAGAGGATGGGTTTAAGCCGTGTAAACTGTTTAGCATTGATCGCGTGTTCAGGAACGAAGCGGTGGACCGAACGCACTTGGCGGAGTTTCACCAAGTGGAAGGGGTTGTCTGCGATAAAGGATTGACTTTAGGAGATTTGATTGGGGTGATTAGGCAGTTTTTCGCGCAGTTGGGAATGACGCAAGTGAGGTTTAAACCCGCGTTTAATCCGTACACGGAGCCGAGTATGGAGATTTTCGCGTTTCACCCGATGTTGGGCAAGTGGGTCGAAGTCGGAAACTCAGGAATGTTCAGACCGGAAATGTTGTTGCCGATGGGTTTGCCAGAAGATGTCAGCGTAATCGCGTGGGGTTTAAGTTTAGAACGACCGACGATGATCATGTTCGGAATTGACAACATTCGCGATTTATTCGGGAGCAAGATGCAGTTGCAATCGGTCAAGAATAACCAGTTGTGTCCGCTCGGCTTGGAAAAGTAAACATTTGTTATACATACTAATCTTACATATGATCACTCCTCTAACTTACTGTACTAGATGCGTGCATACTATGCGCTATTGCGTTGATGACTATACGCGAACTTCCTTCGTCTCTTTACTATTATAAGCTACCTACCTTACGCGACTTTTTTGCCCAGAGTCTCTTTCAATTCGATCCATCTCGAGAAGAAATCCGTCGAGCGATTCGACTGGTGCCAAAACGACGCGCCGATAAAATCTTCGTTTCGAATCGTCCGTAAGTTTTCGCACTTATTGGAAATTGCTTCGAGTATTGGAGGAATCGTTTTCTCTTTATTGAAGAGTTCGTTTCGTAGCTCGACGCCGCGTTTGGACTGTTTCGTCCAAAGCGATTCGTTCGTAAACGAGTCCACGGCTGCAGTCGCAAACGCCGCCGGAGTCACGCAATCAAACGTACCGCCCCAGTTGGCTTTGATGGCATCCATGTTATCGCATCCATTCTCAAAAATACCTGGAACCCCGATACCTTCGCCACCAATCGGTGTCGTGATAACCGGCGTGCCGTATTTGAACGCCTCGATAATTTTCCCCTTAATCCCTGCCCCGAATCGCAACGGCGCAAGTAACACTTTCGCCGTTGATAACGTTTCGCCAATATCTTTGCAAAAGCCTTTGACAAAGAAGCCGTTCTTCGCGTCGTTTAATTCATCGACGTGTTTGGGTAAACACGTGGCGCCGAAAGCGTGAAATTCCGCGTTTGGCAGTTTTCCTCGAATCAGAGGCCAAATTTCTTTCTTTAAGTATCTCAACCCATCGACGTTTGGCGCGTGATTAAACGTTCCAATCGAAACGAATACATCTTTTCTATCTGCGAACGGCGTGATGATACTCTTCGTATCGATCGTTTCGAAAAACGGCGCCAAACACAACTTCTCCTTCGGTACGCCGCACGCCGCGTGCAACAGCTCCAGCTCAGCGGACGAACAGACCAACGTCAAATCCGAGCGGAAAATAGAGCTAATCTCTCTCGCAAAATCGTCATCCGTCGCTTCTGGTTTCGCGTTTATCGATCTTTCAATCACATTACTAGTATCACCACTACCACCACTACTCTCCAGACCGACGATCCTCGCCCTCTCTCGCCTCAGAGCGTGGCAATCCTGCATATCCAACACTCGCAAAGCGTCCGCGCACATCTCTCGCACCCGAAACGAATACGCTTCTTCCGCTAAAAATCGATCGAAAACGACCACGTCGATTGGATTCCTTTTCCCGCACTCCTCTAAAACAGTTTTAAACGCATCCTCGCGATTCGGTATCGCGTTCGCGTAAAATTTTACCCCTCTTTCCACCAACTGTTTGTTCACCTCCCTGTTTTCTTGCTCGTCCATTTTTGAAGCGCACGCGTAGTGCACGTCCGAAAATCCAGCTTTTAAGAAACCTTCCATCAAATCGCGCGTGCGAACGCCCGCCGCGGAGGTTTCTGGTGACAAAGGGACGAACGAGAGGAAGAGGACGGCGCCTTTTTTGCGCGCGTTGTTCACCCCCTCGTGGTTTTGGTCCGCCACCGCACCGATGGAACGACGACGAGTTGGACGATGATGACGACGGTACTTCTTATCGCAAAACGACGCATTCATTCCAGAGAATGCGACGACGTGACGCATTCTTTTCACCGTCGTTGTTATTCGCATTCTCGCGGCGCGTGTGAGCGTGGTGGTGCGCATTTTATATGAATTGTGGTGTACTTGTTTCATGAAGAAAAAAGAAGCTTTTGCGGCTTTTGCGTAAGAGCGCGAAGAAGAAGAAGAAGAAGAACGCGTGGTATATAACACGATGGTGTTCATGTGCTGGTATTATATAACAACGTATGTTTATGTTTGAAATTTGTTTGTTCGTTTGTTCGTTAAAAAGCGCGAGCAGCGGTTGGATGATTCGAGGCGCGAAAAGGTCGCCCAAAAGTCACATCTCGTCGTCGTCGTCGTCGTGCTATTTATTCTTGACTCTTCTTTCGAAGCGCTTCCAACTCGCTCTCGATGGCGTCGCTCACCGGTCTTCCTTCCGGCAAAGAACCACCCCCACTTCCGCTTTTCAACCCTTTCATGGCGTTTAACTCATCCTCCACGCTCCCGGTTTCCAACATTTTAAACTGCTCTTCCAACGCGTCCGACGCGGTCAACACCCCCACGGCTTCCGCCTCCGCCTCCGCCGCTAACACTTTCTCTTCCATTCTCTCAAACGCGCTCAACGCGCTCGAAGTGCTCACGCCTTGCACCATATCCGCGACCGCTTTATTCGTCTTTGCACTCGCCGCTCGCGCTTTCAACGTGTCCTTCTTCGACTTGGCCTCCGCCATCTTCGTTTCCAACACTCTCGTATTCGCCACCAACTTCTCCACCGCTTCTTTCTGCAAGAGCAAATTTTCCTTCATCCCGTCTGCGTTCTCCTGGTACGATTTGCGTCTCGTCAACGCTTCTCTCGCTAAATCGTCGTCTCCTTTTTCAATCGCCAGCTGTGCTCGCTTGTACCAATCGTCCGCGGTCTTTTGCGCCGAGTTATATTTGTTCTCCAATTGCTTCTGCGACGCCATCACTTGCGCGGTGGCTTGCCTCATCTTGATCAAATCTCCGTTCATTTCGTTCACGGTTTGGTCCAAGATTTTTTCCGGATCCTCCGCGGCGGTGATGAGCGCGTTCGCGTAGGAGGAGATCACGCGCGTAAATCTGGAGAATAAGTTCGCCGAAACGGTCAAGGAATGCGCTGCTCTTTTAGAGTTTCTCCTTCGCTCTGGTACACCTGAAGAATCAGAATCTTCGCGATGACGACGACGGACACAAAAAGAGGAGGAAGATGAGGAGGCGTTTTTCCCGGTCATGAATCGAGACGTTCTCATCACAGATTTCGCGGATAAAAAGGTGCGTGGGTTTGACATCATCGTCATCGTCATCGTTTGCGTGCGTTTTGTTGTGCGCGTGCGTGTGTTTGTGTGCGCGTTTACCGGAGTGGAAAGTGGCGCATTTCGGAGGATAAAATGGAAGAAATGTTTCACACATTTTACACGTACACTTACCTAAAAGAGAAGATGTCGTCGAGAGCTTTGCGACGCGCTTTGCAGCAGCGAGAGGAGGATCCGGACGGCGCGTTTGCTGCCAGCGCTGCGAAGAGGTCTTCTTTTGATTCTTCTTCTTCTTCTTCTTCGGAAGGGAACGACTCCGATTTGGACGAGGGGAGGAGGCAACCGAAGAAGAAGAACAACGAGAACGCGTTCGCGGCGTTTTTGACGATGGATGACGACGACGAAGAAGAAGAGAAAGAAGAAGACGAAGAAGAAGAAGACAAAGCGATGATGGTAAAGGTCAAAAAGGAGACTTTTGAGAAGACAAAGCGCACGATTCAGACGAAGAAAAAGAAGAAGAAGAAGAAGAAAGAGAAAGAGGAGGAGGATGAACTCGAGGCTGCCTTGAGAGATATTGGAATAGAAGCGCCGAACGCTCGGGTACCGGACGACGAGGAGGAAAAGGAAAAGGAGGAGAAAAATAGGAAATCGAGAAAACGATGGGACGAGTTATTCGCGTGCGACGTTCGGAAATTAAAAGCGGAAGACGAACTGAGACGGATGTTTATGAGTCCGTCGTCGAATGCGGTAGGCGGAGAGTTTAGCGGTAGCGGTAGTAGTAGCGGTAGCGGCATCTTCGCGAGACCGAAGAGCGGATGGTCGAACAAGTCGCGAGCGATCGGTTTGGCGATGAAGAAGACAAAAAATCTGGAGGAGAAGTTTAGAGGCGATTTTGCCTACGAGGAGGACGTAGGGGGCGACGGTGAAGTATCGTATTATCAGTTTTCGACTGGAGCCGCGTACGAAGACGCGAACGAGTTGTTTGAGAAGGCGAGAGAAACGCACGATCCGAGAGCGATTACGCATCTTTTAATGAAGTATCCTTTACACGCGGAGTCGTTGTTGGCGATCAGCGACGTGCACATGGTCGTTGGCGATGCCGATAAAGGGTCAGACGCTATCGAGCAATGCTTGGCGGCGTTTGAGAAATCTTTTCATAAAGATTTCATCGCAGACGTGAAGAAGGGGACGGCGAGGATTCCCATCGATCCGCCCGGGAAAGCGTTCATCGACGAAGATAAAGACGAAGACGAGAGCATTTTCGACGTGATTGATGAATTGAGCGATCGTCGCGAGAAATTAGAAGAAGCCATCGAGATGTGGGACCGATCGAGAGAGAAGACGTTTTTAAAAGCGTTGTTCAAACAGACGTGTTCGTTGACTCGAAGAGGCTGTTACAACGCCGCGTTGGAGGTTTCCAAGATGCTCTTTAGCGTCGAGCCGAAAGATTACTTTTGCGTCGGCTTTATCATCGATTACGCGGCAATTCGGTCGGAGAAATTAGAGTGGTTGGAAGAGTTTCTCGCATCGCTTTTAGAACGACGAGTGTCGCCGTTCGACATGTGGTATCGACCAAATTTTTCTTACTCTTACGCCATCTGTTTGAAATTGCGAGACGAGCAGAGTAAGATAAAGTCAAACAAAGCCGACGAAGCCATGCGTCAAGCGATCATGCAACACCCGTTAGCGCTTTACTTCTTAGTCGAAAAGCTCGATTTGAAGACGCGAGACGTGGAATGGTTCGAAATTATCGAGCGCTCGAGTTACTTTGAAAAAACGACCACTTCCAACAACGCGAGCTATGAATTCGCGTGCAAACTCTTCGCGGAGAGACATCATTACTTGTGGCGACCGGAACGCATTCTGTCCTGGATGAAAGCTATCGCCCGTAGCGTCTGCGAAGAGTACGAGAGAATGAATATTATTTTGAACAGACCGACGAGTAGCGAGGAATGGAAGCACGAGGAAGAAGAGCGCGACAAAATCTACGCGGAATTGAACTCTGTGACGTGGCAAATGACGCGAAACGCAAATCTCGAAGTGAAAGAAGGAAGAAACGTCGCGAGTATGTTTTCTCACGTCTCTTTCGAGGACTACCAAGACGTCGTGAAAAGACAACTTCCCGAAGACGACGAGAATCCATTCTTGGCGCCGGCGCCACAACAACGCAACAGAAACGAAAACAACCGGCACGCCGCGATGGATGATATGAACAACAGGTTGAACAATATGAACAACAATCTCGCGCTCATCGCGGATGCGGCCGAACGATTTGCTGCCAGAGATAATAACGTCGAATGGCGAGAAAATGGAATACCGGAAGAGGAGCTCCGAAACATCGCGGAAACGCACGGCCGTGGGAACGACCCCGGCGCGATTGGAATGATGCGCGCGTTCTTCGCCACGTTATTCCGCGGCGACGAAAACAACGGCGATTTTCAAAACGATAGATTGAGAGACGCGTTGCAACGACAACAACAACATCAATAACATCAACAACGAGGAGGAAATAAGGAGGAAATTAGAATTTTAGATTGAAATGAATACAGATAGCAGCATCGTAGGTACTCGCTCGCTTCGCATGAATCTCGCACATACATACGAAAATACGTCAGAAAATGAAGCACAAAACTGACGTCAACGGAGACAATGGAGAACACTCCATCGTCCCGCACATCCTCCCGCGCGGCTACCGCGCGGTGAACAAGCGAGGCACGATTCACACGACTTTACGTTTGCGAGAAACCAGCGTGCCGAAGAAACCTGGGAGGCACGTGCACAGAGAAAGAGCGTTTTATCGCGCGATTGTTCCGGACAACACGGTACGTTTTCCCCGTTAAAATGGTCTCGAATTGGATAACACACGTTTTATACCTCACACGAATACGACGCCTCTTTTATCAACTCTGACGAAATATGTCTCTCACTCTCCTCTCAGATACAAGCGACGTCGTTTCCCGACGTCCACGTGAAACGGTTCACCGATTGCGGTCGGTACCTGGTCTGTTTCAGTCGAAACTTGTGCGACGTTTTAGTCTTCCGGTATCGAGGGATATCGCGAGGGTACGAAAAATGTCGCAAGCGAGAACTGGGGAAGGAAGACGCGATGCGAGAGATTAGCAAACATTACTCGAACTTTGAGAGCTATTTTAAACTCGTATCGACGGCGAGTTTATCCGCCATGGCGCAAGCGAACGACGAATCGTTTTGTAGGGATTTTTTGTTGACGGCGAGAGGAGGGAAGTATTTAGTCGTGGCGTCGAGCACGCAGGTGGATTCGAGCGCGAATACGAATGCGAATGCGACGACAACGAATGCGGGTGTAGGTGGGAATAATAATAATAACAACAACAACAACAACAACGAGAATAGGAACAGAACGGCGGCGGCTGAAGCGGCGTCGTTATTAGAGGGACAAGAGAATGTAGATGCCATGAACGATTTGAGCGTATTCAACGCGTTGCCGACGATTGAATCGATTACGTTTCACATCATTGAAACGGAAAGCGGAGAGATTGTGGACAGTAAAATGTTCTCCAACGATTTTATGAGGTTAACGAGGAACCAATGCGCGACAATTTACAAGGACACGTCGTTAGCGATCGTCTCGTTGAAACACAAAAGTTGCACGTTTTTAGATATCAAGGAGAACGGGAAGTTGGAGGAGAAATTCACGTTAGGGTCGTACTGCGAAGCCGGGGACGAGGAAATTTTAAAGCAAATGGACGAAACGCAAGCTTTAGAGGAGAGTGCGAATAACCGGCGACGTGGTGGACGATATAACGCCGATGACCGGGAGAGTCTCACCGCTGCTGATGGCGTTCCCAACATTCGAAGAAGCTCGCGACAGGACAACAACAACAACAACAGGAGCATCACAGGCTTGACGCAAAAGCTTCTCGTTCACCGATTCCTCGATGCCTTGTGCAAGTGCGAAGTCTACGACAGCCCAGAAGAACTCCGAAACTTTCACAAAAACTTTGAAAAGTTGGCTCGATTAACCTTAGTCCACGCTCGACAGCTCGACGATTCGCTCTTGCTCTTGAAATTTGTCCCGGCGGAGGCGGTGCATCAAATTGTATTCGCGAACCAGTCGACGCATTTAGATAAACTCAGACGACGGTTTGACGATTCAACGCACAGGGCGGTGTTGACGATATACGATTTAGAGAAGAGAACATTCTTGCACGTCGTTCCGTGCTCCGCGATTGAAGCCATGAACGACGACAATCAAACGATGACTACGTTTCTGGGATCGAACAACAACGCGGGAATCGCGGCGACGCGAGCGGCACAGCCGGCGAACACGTTTGATAGCTCCTCGCCGTTTAAGAATGAAGAAGAAGAGGCGGTGTTCTTCTCTCCCACGCACGGTTTAAACATGTGGCAACGTCTAGCGGGAGGGAGGAGAGAAGACATGGCGAAATCCTTCATTCGCGACGGTATTCTCAACGCGCCGAACGAGTTGACGTTGCTAGGTAACGCCGCGAGTTTACTTTTGAACGTCGATGCGGCTTCGGATACGAGTCAAAGCCGTTCGATAAGCCCTTATTTTGATCGTAGCTTGTTTCATTACGACGAACGAAACGTCTCTGCGATGTGCGTCCCGAAACCTCGAGCGGAATTCGGCGTGAAGTTTACGCCGGTAGAACCAGAAATGGAAAACGTCCCCATCGACGGCATGGAAATCGGAACCTTGTTATCGGTAGGGAAGAGATTTACGCTCCGCGCAGCCTCTTTGGACGATACCATCTTACAATCTCGTTCAAAGAGACACTGTGTGTACGTTTTTCATCCTTCAGATCCGTTCGCGATGAGCATCATGCAAAGTTTCATGCAACCGAGTCAGATGTGTTTTCACACGCGTTTGGCGCCGGGCACCGAGAAATTCTTCGACTTTGCGCCCCACGTCGGGGAAACGAGCAGTCACGTAGCGCAACAACGATAGCAGATAATAGAAGTTATAGATAGATAGAGAAAGATGCGTGTGGTCTTTACAAAAAGAATAATAAATACAGTCGTACTTTGTTGTACAAAATCTCTCTCCTCAAACACATCACGGCGCTTGCAACACGCCGTCCACCAACTCTCTCAGCGGCATCATCTCTTCGCTACTAATCAAACTAAATTCTACCGCAAAATACACAAAATGTTTAAATATCGTGTTCAAATGTTTCTCCGCTTGCAACGCGCAAATAATCTTGAAGTGCGAGTGGTACAAATGCGCGTACACTCGAAACAACCTCGCCGCGATTTTCTTCACCCTCTTCTTAAAATCCCGCGGGAACGCGTCGCCTTGCTTCTTCGGGAATATCTTCTCGTCGTCGATTTGCTTCTCCACCCATCTGAACAGATACCCGCAATACACCGGCGCAGAACACTCCATCGGTTTCATAACTTCCTCCCCGTCCATCCATCGGTACTCAAACTTCGGCCCGGCGCACATCGTCGGACACGTCTTCTCCGTGCAGTGTTCCGTGTTGACCACGTCGTAGAGGAAAACCAGCGCGTTAAAAAAATCAACCACGTTCACCGCGATCCATTCGAGTTCGTCTTCACCTTTCGGTAATTTCACCGCGTCGCGTAACGACCCGTTATTTCCTAACGTCGAGTTGATGTGCGCTTGCAATTCGATGCCTTTTTGCCCGACCGGGATTGGTTTCTTCCGGAACGTCGATTGGATGTTGTTCGTCTGGTGGCTGGTGTTCCCCGTCGCGCTACCGTTTCCCGATGATTGAGCGGAAGCACCAGCAGAGGAGGCAGATAAAAAGGAGGACTTCTTGGACAAAACGTTGTTGTTCGACGTTTTCGCGGTGGTGTCCTCGCTTTTATTGGAGCTGCCACCGCCTCTCTTGCTGGACGAGCCGAACGAGAACATGTGTGAGTGAGATTTTGTGTGTGTTTTTGTCGAGCGAAAAGGCAGTTGTTTTACTTTATTTACACATTTTTTATAGGCAACGCTTCACACATCTCAATCTATACATCATACCTTCTGAATACTATCTTCGTTATGATATAGCATTTCATCATTTGAGCTGTTTATTGACTGAATTCATCTTCTTTTTCCCTCGGCCGACTCGGTAGTCGACGTCTTTCTGGAGGAACACGTAGACGCAGTCGTCGACGCCGGAGCGGAAGGAGAGCATTTCGAGGTCGAGGTAGGAGACGACGAGAGATTGGTAGGTGGCGAGTTCGTTTTCGTCGAAGAGTTCGTTTTCGTCGGCGTCTTCTTCTCCTTCGTCGGCGTCGTTGGCGGCTTTTTTGTTGCGCTTCATCTTAGTCTTATTCTTCTTCTTACCGCCGCCGCCGATGGGGATGAAGCCGAACAATTTCGTTTTCGGCGGCGAGAGGGCGAGCGCGTTCGTGCTCAAGACGGTCAACTCTCCGGTCTCGGAACTTTGCGGCCAGGAGCGGAGTATTTCGTAGCGCATCTTATTTTTCGGTTTCTTGTCGTCCTCGATTTTGATTAAATCGTCGTCGTTGGCAAACACGTCGACGGCGAAATCAATGGTGCCTTCGCTCCGTTTGTTCCGCGTACCGAATATTCCGCGTCTTTTTCCAACTCTGAGAAGGTCGGTGTCGTTAGTGAAAGCGAGCGACCACTGGCCGTTGATAAGAGTGCTTCGCGTGGGCGTTTTCGTGTTGTTCATGGCTTCGAGTTTACGCAAGGTCACTTTAAAGTCTTCGAGTTGTTCTTCGGTGACGTCTCCGTTGCGACCGGAGTCTAAATTAAGCGCTTTCTTGATGACTTCTGCTTTGAGCGCGGCGATTTCGGCGTTACGTTGCATCATTCTAGCTTCTGGAGAGGTGAGCGTTTGGACCGTTTTCAACGCCGAAGCCGCAAACGCCGCGAGGAAGTTGTTGTTGTTTTCAGCGCCCGACGCCGCGGGAGTCTTTTCCTTTTCTTTCTCTTTAAGTTGCTTCTCGTCCTTCCACGCGACGGAGTTATCCTCGCTTTTAATCGGTTCTTTCCACGCCGCCTTCACTTCCGATTCTGTCTTTTCTTCTTTCACGACCGATTTCTTCTCTGCCTTCGTCTTCTTAAAGCTCGCGGAGGCGGACTTATAGCTCTTCACGCCTTTCGTCGCCGGCGGCGATTTCTTTGGAGTTGCGGTTGGGAGCGAAAACTCTGGCTCTTCCAACATCGGTTCGATCAACGCGGACGAAGGCGCAGCAGTTGATGTCGTCGCCTTCGGTGTCGGTGTCGGTGGCGATGAAGCAGCGGCAGCAGCGGCTAATCTCTCAGCCTCTGCCAACTTTCTCTTTTCAAACTCCAAGCCTCTCTGAAGTTGCGCCAGGCGCTCAGTTAATTCCGCCGCTTTTGGTTCTAACGCCTCGCACTCTTCGCCTTTGCAGTCGTCCAAACTCGATGAAACACGTTCTGCTTCCAATATGGCCGCTTTCGAGGCACTTTCGGCAGCGCGAACGGCAGCTTTCGCCGCTAATTTTTTCTTTGCCGCCGAGGCTTCGTCGCTTTTACTTTCGTCGCTCAAGCGCTTGGCGTTTTCGGCATCCATCTCCGCGCGTCTTTGCGCGAGGTCCGCGCTTCCTCCTCCTTGCGCGGCACGCACAGATTTCACGACGGGTTTGACGACGGTTTTCATGATTTTCTCTTCGAATTCTTTCTTATCGAACTTTTCGATTTCAGCTTTGACTTTTGAGATGGTTTCCGAAAGGTTCGCTCTCGCGAATTCAGTCGCCTCTTTCGTGACGATTTTGAATTCGCTGCTTTTCTTTGTCATCGACGGTTTCTTTTTAGCTACGTTTGCTGTTGGTACTGTTTCTGCTACTTGTGTTTTCGCCATTTGCGGTGGTGATACATATTTTCCTTCTTCCTCTTTGTTTTCTTCGTACTCGTCGGCGGCGGCGAAAACAAACTTTTCGATGGCCTCCCCGACAGCTCCTTCCTCGTTCGTCGCGTTCGTGGTAAACGTCGCCACTTTCTTTACGCTATCCTTCGCGTTCGCAACCGCTACGCTCGTTCCCGCCATTTTCAGTAAATCCAAATCATTCTCGGCGTCTCCAATGGCTAATACATTTTCCATCTCGACGTTCAAAATCCTCTCGCACGCGCGCTTCACCGCGGCGCCTTTCGAAGCGCCCTTCGGCAAAAACTCTAACATACCATCAACAGCCACGGTCATATCGACGTCGTAATTTCCCAACATTTTTTCCGCTTCCTCGCGAAACCGCGCAAAGTTTTCATATTTACTCCCGTTCGTCTCTTCGTCCCAAAATAAAATCATCTTGTTCGGTTTCTTTTCGTACAATGACAACTTTGGCACAGATATCGGCTCAGCTTCGCCGTACTTCATCACCAAATCCGTCTGCGCGTCTCTCTTCTCGCAAACAATCTTCTCCTCGCAAAACGCGACGACTGAAATACCGCGAATGCGACAGTACCCGCAAATCGCCTCCGCGGCGATCGCCGGCAACGTCAACGACTCCAACACGTTCCCAAGACCATCGTACGTGACTGTCCCTTGCACAAACACGCCCGGAACGCCTTCGTCTTGGTTCAACTCCGAGAACAATTTCTCCGCCCACGGCCCTCGAGTTTTCCCAGTCGCGATCATCGTCGGCACTTTCCTCTCCACAAGCGCTTTTTTAATCATCGCTTCCGTTGTCCCGGTCAAACTAAAACCATCCGCGTTTGTGACTAACGTTCCGTCCACGTCCGAACAGATGACTTTGACGACTTTAAAGTTCTTTTTCTTCGTAAACATCTTCGCATTATTCGTAGTATTCAAAGTCGCATCAACATCAACATTTTCATCATCATCGCTCGAACCACTACTCCTCGCGACGACGTCCGAGGACGATATCACCGCGTTCACGAGAACACCAAAACCTCTTCTCCCACTCAGCTTCTTCTTCTTTAACTTCTTCTTCTTCGTGCAAAAAACGCATGACGACGCAAAGCCAGCGTCACCACCACGACGTTTCAAAACCGGCTGCAGATTCCCATCATCATCTTTGCGAGAAGAAACAGAGACAGAAGACCAATTCTTCTTCAAACGAGAACGGCGACTTTGATACATCCGAGAAGAAGAACAACACCTACTCTCGATCATCTGCTGGGGGGAGAGCGACACAGAAACCGAAGAAAACGACATGTTTATTCAAAGTTTCTCTCAAGTATTTGCTTTAAAATTCCGTAGACTCAAAGTTCCAATTACTCGCTCGATCCGTACTCAAACAGTTCCAATTCTCCTCGAATGACTCGCGGTGATCCGTACTCAAACTCTACTCGCGATTCCAGATGCAGAGTATACACGAATGGCGCGACTTAAACCCCAGAAAACACGGAGGGTATTCCTCTATAAATGAGGGAAACTGAAGGAAAATGTGTGGCCATTTTTAACGTGAAATTTAGGGTTTATAAATTTCGTGGCTTGCAAAGCACTCGAGATACTCTTCTTCTTTGTTGTACTCCTTTCTTTGCGAAAAGAGTACTACGTGCGTATTTAGACGGCGACGAACATATTTCTTCTAAGAAATGATGATGCTGATGCTATTTTACTTCTCCAAATCCTCCTCCTTTTTCGAAACTCGTGTCTTTCGAAACTCTCTTCGAAAAGTCTCCGAGAACAGATACAAGATAGGCCATCGGAGCGCGAGCTTTTCCTTCTCTTCCTCCTTGAAATTCGTAAGCGAGAAGTTTCGCGCGAACATTTTCTTCTCTTTAAAATACGCGAAAGTCGTCCCGCACAAAACGAAGGCGAAACCGACGAGCGCGTACCCGTTCTGCAGAACGCTTCCCGTCCTCGCACCGGAAAGCCCCGGCGGGGGCCCTCCGTACGTCGTCACCGATTCCACGTAGTGGAAGTTACTGTACGAGTTTTCACCGCGACGTTCTTTCCGAATCTCTCTCTTCTTTTCGACCGTTCTGTTGCTCGGAAGAGATGGTCCCAAATCCTCGCGAGCGTCGTTTCCTCTTCCTCCTCCTTCTTCTTCGAACATCGTCATCCTTTTTCGAGCGTTGAGAAGCTCCCGGTCGATCGACGCGAACTCTTCCTCCAAGTGACTCAAAAATCCACCTCCTAAAAACTCTTCTCCTCTCGGGGCATTCCGACTCCTCGTATTCCTCGTGTTTTGCATCCTCGTCGTGGTGTGAGTGTTATTACTATTACTACTGCTACTACACACCGCCTGGTTCCTGTTTTGACTCCTCCTCGTGGTGTGAGTAGTACTCCTACTCCTACTCCTAAACACCGCCTGGACGGAGCATTTTGACGCTTTAATGGGGAAAGATGATTTTGACTTTGACGATGACGATGCCGTTCGACAACAGAAGAGAGAAGGGGAGGAGGACATGTTGCAGCAGTATTCGCTCGTTTTGGTGGTGGTGGTGAGACGAGCGCTTTTACTGCGAAAGAGCGAACGAAAGAAAGCTTTTGACTCTTTGGGGATGAAAAGTGAGGAAATCTTCACTCGAATGCACTAATGCGAAACGACGACGACGACGAACAGAGAACAAACACAATGTCCAGTCTGACGTCGTTCCTCCATCAGAAAGGCGTGAACATAAACGCTTTATTCAACAACGCTCCTCCTCCTCCTCCTGACGATCAAAACGATATCGAATCCTCAGAACTCGTGAAAACCATCCACGCGCGTTCCAAACGGTTCGTTGCCCAAATGTCCCCGCACATAGACGCCATCGAAACGAACGTGAGAGAGATGACATCAAAAGCGAGAGGCGTGCGCATGACAAATGCGCTCGAGTTACACGCCTTGATTGATTCTTGTTCTTTTTCTGAGCGTTCTTCGTCTCAAACGAGCGAGGAAATGGAAGAGAAAGACGAGAGGGATGTGCATGCAAAGGAGGTGGAAGCGTTGAGAGGCGAGATCGAGCGCATGGTGGAATCGAAAGAAATAGAAGGAAAGAAGGAGGAAGAAAGGAAAGAGAAAGAGAGGAAAGAGAGGCGGGAGAGAGAGTTACGAGAGGCGATGATGTTTAGGAAAGAATAATGATATATATAGGAGAGAAGTAGAGCACACGTAGTAGTAGTCTAAATTCTAGTATTCGCATCACAACCGCTACATGTAGTAGTAGTAGTAGTAGTAAACGCTGCTTTTCTTGCTAATGATGAACTCTTCTAATGAACTATCGGGCGACAATATTCGCCCTTTAATGCGATGTGACCTTCGGTCAACCCGGCGTTTCGATCGATTTTCTCGCTCGCTCGTTTCGTGTGAAACGGCAACAACCAGCTAAAAACGTTATCGCCGAAAATCTCCTTAAAATTTCCCCACCGTCCTTTGTCGTACTTCCACGGCAACGTTTTCTTCTTCTCGTACATTTCAATCGTCGTCATGTTGGCTAAGACTAAGTTTCCGTGCATGACGATGAAGCCTAAAAGAGACGCCGCGAACGCGACGTTCATGACAAACGCGACAAAGACGAGCGTCATGGCGCCGCCGTGTTGCCTCAACTCGTCTCTCTCTTGCGGCGACGTGTCGCTCCCGGGTTGTTCGCTATCTTCCACGTCTTTGAAAAACTGCACGAAATCGCTCAGCAAACATATCGCGTCGAAAGTTGTTCCTATGAACGTGTATGCTAAAAATTGTAAGAAAAATTTGTAGTTTCTCGCGCCGACGCAGTTGGCCACCCACACGCAGTGGTGGTCCATCCTCAACACGCATCTCTGGCACACCGAGCAGTGATGGGTCCTCTCCGGTTTCCACGCGATGCATTTCTTACACACTCGTCGTTTGCTTTCACTTTTTGGAATATTCGCAGCTATCTCTTCATCTTCTTCGGGAGGTTCCCACCTCTCCGGCACGCTTCCGGGTTCCGCCAACACGATGGCGAAATAGGACCATAAAATCATAAAGATCATCAAATGATACGTCACCAAAACCGTCTTCGCCACCTTCTTCTCGTCTTCCGTCCCTTCTTCACTCAACGGTCCGTACACTAACGCAACCGTGGCGTAATACGTCAACCCGATGATCCCGAGCACGATTAATACCATAACCGACCCGAACGCTTTCAGTAATCTGCACGCGTTGGAGGCGAATATGTTCGTAAACGCGCCTTCATCCGGGGCGACCCATTTTTGATCTAAACCTCCTCCTCCTGTCGCGTTGAATGTCGTCGTGGAAGAAGGTGTTTTCTTCGGCGTCGACGGTTTCTTTACGTGCTGCGAAATCGTCGGCGTCGTCGGTTTCTTAATCTCCACGTGCGTTATTCGCCCTTCCGTGTTTTGTTCCATGAAGTTGCTCTTGTTGTTCGGTGGTCCTTTTCTCGTCGTCGCGTTTGATGAAACCGCTGCTGCCGCCCCGTACGAATTAATAGTAGTATTCGACGACGACGACGACGGCGTCGGGGATATCGTCGTTCCCGTCGTCCTTTGCGGAGTAGTATTTTGTTGCTCTCCTTGCGACGCGTTATTCATCGGATTGGAATTCAACGACGGCTCCATCTTCGCGTTTTCGTCTACTCCCCTCCGCGGCCACAATCCAACACAATGTGTAGAGAGTATTGAAGAAAGCACCAAGACCAAAACCTTCTAAAGAAAAGAACTCTCTCTCTTAATTCACGCACAAACACACAAAACACAAAGAATAGAATAAAGGAATCTGTGCGTGTGCGTGTGTGTGTAAGTGCGCGTGAATTAAGAGAGTGTAGAATACGATCGATGCGTCTCGCGCAGGTCGAATGTGAAGCGCTGTCGCACAGATTCCCGAGAGAGAAACCAAAAGGTATTTTTTAGGGTTTCAATGTTTAGGGTATTATTTAGGGTTCTCGAGTTTTTTGTTCTTCTCTTCTTTGTGTTGTGGATAACAAACTCTTCTGCATTACCACTAGTATTATTAACGCGCGTAATACTACTCCCACAGAGGAGAGAATACGGAGTAGTATTTGCGACGCAAAGGCAAATATATATACATATATATATATATAATGCCGGAACCTGTCAGCATCCACCAAAATGACAAAGTTCTTTTTTTACGAGAAGAAGAAGACCACGCTCAAAATCAATTGGAAGCGGATTACGAGAAATGCTTGAACGAACTCGCGAAGACAATCTCCGGAAAAAACCGGAACGTCTCCGGCGACATATCCTGGGAGGACCAGTTCAAAACCTTACACGAATACGTGGACGAATTAAACCTGCGCCATTTTTTGGAAACGCGGTCGAACGCGATACACGTGGCCGGGACGAAAGGGAAAGGGTCCACGTGCGCGTTTTGCGAATCTGTCTTGTTGGAAAACAAGGTAAAAAATGTCGGTTTGTTCACGTCGCCGCACTTGGTGGACGTGCGAGAACGGTTTCGGATAAACGGCGAACCGGTTGGGAAACGGGAATTTATCGAGGCGTTTTGGTGGACGAAAACAACGATCGAGAATGAATTAAAGATGGAGTTACCGGCGTACTTTCGATTCCTGTTCCTTTTAGGATTGAAGATATTCAAAGACGCCGGGACGGAGTGTTTGATATTAGAAGTCGGATTGGGAGGACGGTTAGACGCGACGAACTGCGTCCGAGAACCCAAGGTGGTTGCGGTGACGAGTTTAGGTTTAGACCACGTGGAAGTGTTAGGAGATACGATCGAGAAGATCGCGTGGGAGAAAGCTGGGATATTTAAAAATAAGACGAGAGCGTTTACGAGTCCGCAAGTTCCCGAGGCGATGAAAAGTTTGGAGAGGAAAAAAGAAGAGGTTGGATGCGAGTTGGTCGTCGCAAGACAGATTGATTTAGACGGAAACGACGAAGATGGTAACAACACAGGCGGCGAGGAGAAAGTTGAGCTCGGTCTGAGTGGACCGCATCAGAGGATAAACGCGAGCTTAGCCGTGGAGTTGGTCAAAGAGTGGGCGAGGAAAACGAAACATCGAGGGATATTAGCAGAATTGGAGAAGGAAAGAGAGAAGAAACCGGAGGCGAAACTCGTGCTTCCGGATACTTTTCGAAGAGGATTAGAAAAGACCAGATGGCCTGGTCGAGAACAAATCGTACGAGACGAGCACAGTAAAAACTTGACGTTTTATTTGGACGGCGCCCATACGGAAGAGTCCATGCGCACGTGCGCGGAATGGTTTTCCGCGCACGTCAACGCCAAACGGAAGAAGGACGGGCAGCACGACAACTGTTACAACGACGGGAAACAATTAAGTTCGGGAATGTGTCACAATGTCTTCCTCTTCAATTGCATGGAAGAGCGGTCGCCAGAGGTTTTGTTGTCGGCTTCTGTGGACGTTTTGAAATCGAAAAACGTGCGCATTGATACCGCCATGTTTTGCCCGCCGGATTCCTCCGCGCTCGGACTGGTTAAAGTCGAAGACGACAAGAAGAACTTGGAGTGGCAAGAAGCGTGCGCAACGACTTGGCGCGAGATTGAAAAGGTGAAAGGTCTCAACACCAGTAATTTTAGTAATAGTAATAGTAGTAGTAGTAGTAGTGGTCAAACGGATGTTCGCGCTTCCGTGGCGGGCGCGATAAGCGCCTTGAGACGAAAAGCAGATTTGGTCGCGCCGAAACGCGTCGACGTGTTGGTCGCCGGGTCCCTGTATTTAGTCGGCGATATTTTGCGACAGTTGAAAAAGTTAGGCGTAAAGTAGTTTTATTGAAAAAAGAACTTCATCGGTACGTACTGTAGTAGTCGCGTACACAGACATTTATATTAAAACAACACGAGCAAACACATAACTAGTAATTATAAAGGACGACAACAGCAACAACAACAAAAGTTGTTACACACGCAGTTGTGTTCGTATAGTAGCGGTATTATCGTCGGCCTCCTCGGCCTCGACCGCCGCCGCCGCGGCCACCACCGCCGCCTCGGCCACCACCGCCGCCTCTTCCGCCGCCGCCACCACCACCACCATCCAACTGCGAGACGACATTCAACAGCGGTCTTTGTTCTCTCAAGCCCATCATGCCGACGGTTTTCGCCAAGACGCCCGGTAATCCTGAACATCCCAAAACGTCAATCGCGTACGAATTCGCGGCGTGTACCAAATCGTTCTTCGACCATCCAATCTTCCCAGTGCTCGAGTTATAAAAACCCATCCACGCGACGTAGGCTTGATCTTTGGTCTTGGAGTCGACTTTTTGCAACGCTCGATTGATTCTGTCCGAGGCGTTCGGGTCCACGCTCGCCTCAGCCACTTGCAATGGTAAATCTTTCATCGATCGTAAGATGTACTTTTCGAAATCAGCGAGAATGAGTAAACCTTCGCCTGTTTTACCAGCTCTTCCGGTTCGACCTAATCGATGGACGTACTGTTCTCTCGAGGACGGTAATCCAATTTGAATGACAAATGTGACGTCCGGGAAATCCATACCTCTCGCGGTCACGTCCGAGGACATCATCACCGCGGACTTACTCGCGCGAAACTGGTCCGCCGCTTTCGTTCTCGCCGACTGCGATTTTCTCGAGTGAATTTCAAACACCTTGATCCCCATAGCTTCGAAAACTTCGCTGGCCAACCCAGTCGCTCTCGCGGTCGGGAAGAAGCACATGATTTTATGGTTCGGCACCTCCCTCGCGTGCGCTTCAACCACTTGCAAAAGTAACGCCAAATGATCCTTGGTATCCGCCACGGTTAGCCACTGCGCAACTTGAGAATTCGTCGCGGTCGCCTCGTCCCCGACGCAATCGATGTACACGTGATTATCACTCATCGCATTCGCGGCGATTTGTTTCACCGCGTCTGGCACCGTCGCAGAAAATAACAACGTTTGTCGATTCCTCGGTAAATAACTCAAAATCTTCTCAATCGACGGTCGAAAACCCATCTCCAACAACTGATCGGCTTCGTCTAAAACCAACACTCGTAAATTTGACATCCGTTCTCTCAACCCTTCGTTTTCCAAATGATCGATCAACCTCCCCGGCGTGGCGACTAAGAAATCGCACCTATTCTCTCTCAATCGTTTCTTATCGGTCCCGATGTTCGTCCCTCCGAACACCACCTGCGCACCGTACTCGTGAAAGGTCAACAACTGGTTCGCTTCCACGTGAATTTGACTCGCCAATTCTCTCGTCGGCGAGACGATCAACACGGACACGTCGCCTTTCCTCGTCTCCGGGTTCTTCATCAACAACTCGATGCTCGGAAGCGTAAATCCAACCGTCTTCCCGGATCCCGTCTTCGCTCTCGCCAAAACGTCCACACCTTTCGTTATGTGCGGCAACGTCTGATCCTGCACCGCCGTCGCGTGCGTAAACTTACACACCTCCGTAATCGCTCGCATCGATTGCTTGGACAAACCCATCGACGCGAACGCCATCGTCGTCGGCACGTTCCCGCCGTCTTTCACGTTTTTCGCCGGTTGCGCTTCATTCAAGGTCCGTTGCGAACCGACGTTCAATCTCACTCTTTCTTGTCCTCCTTGTCCTCTGCCTCCTCTTTCTCGCCCTTCCTCGGATTCCCGCCTTTTGTGTGGCGGATTCGGGCCTCGCTGCGTCCCGTGTTCGCGCTTTTGCGCGCCGTCGTTGTTGGTGTTAAATCGGCCGCCGCCACCTCGTCCGCTCGATCTCCCGCCTCTGCCGCCTGCGCTCGATCGACCACCACTTCTGCCGCCTCTGCCTTGGTACGAAGCATTTTCACCACCCGTCATTATTATCGTCTGGAGTGCTCTTCTGCTGTTGTTCACGCGTGTTTGTGTGCGTACGAATCGTCGAGAGAAATAATTGAATCGAGTTGTCGACAAGCAGCACGTTCGCATTGTTAGTGAAGAAAAATTGAAGGAAAATTTGGGCATACGACGAGCGTTACAGTAAAGAGTAGAGCTTTGGTATTATATCACAGTAGTTTGGATCCGATCTCGATGTGTGTGTTGCGTGTTTAACGAACGTTTCAAATCAGAACTCGTCGGAATCGTCGTCGGAATCGGTCGCGGATAATGTCCCGAAGACCACCCCGGGGGCGGATTTACGCGCCGCTTTTGCCCACGGTTTTGTCGGTTGAGGCAACGACGGTGCGCGTTTGACGCTTTTCGATGACGTTTTTAGTTTCTTCTGCAATGGCGGCTGCGTAAGTTTGGCAACCTGCTTGTGATACGCTTGTTGTTTTTTCGGCGACGGTATCATCATCTTCTTGGCGACCCCTAGACCTTTTGTGAGGACTCTTTGAAACACGGCGCCTCCGGGAGATTTCTTGGAAACCGGCGCGGATTTTGTCCTTTGTTTAATCGGCGTCGACGGCATCTTTTTCCCACTCGGCATTTTCCCACTCGCCACTCGAATTTGGTCCTTTTCAATCGAGGCGACTTTACGGTTCGCTTCGCGCGCTTTTAAGTTCGCTTCGCGCGCCGCTTTTGCCCATTTTGCCTTCTCCTTCTTCAGTCGTTCGCTCTCCCGCGCCAGTCGTTTGTTCAATTCCGTCTGTCGCTTCTCTTTCACCAGATGTAATGCTCGTCCTTTATCCGTCTTCTTCTTCGTCGGCGTCGATTTACGAACGACCAAGGCCATGGAGTTCTTAGTATTATTCTTGTTAGTGTTAGTATTCTTAGTATTCTCGATGCTCTTCTCGCTCTTCGGCGCTTTCGATAAAACCTTCCTCCCTTTCCCTTTGAGATACAATCCGCAATCCAAATCGTGTCCACATTTCACGATGGATTCTTTCCAAATCCTATGCGACCCTCCCTTGTACTCGTATAACTTCTCCTTGGTCCCGAGAACGCGCGCAATCCACTTCACCCCGATCGGTTCGAAATCCTCGTCTTCTTCCTCTTTCGACTTCTTGACGACTGTTTTTTTCTTGGAATGAATTTGATGAATTTCCCCCCACCACGGGTTCTTCGGGTCGCCGGAATTGACTTCAACGAACATGCCGACGTGCAAGTCGGTGAGTCGAATCGCTTGTTTTGAGGATGGGGATTTGGAGGACATGAGTTCTTCGTTTGAATTCTTTACGAAAGAGACGAATGTATGATACGAGCAGTTGGGAATACTGGAGAGTACAATTGAAGAACAGTTGGGCAACTCCAATTGAGTTCTTTAAAAGCTAGGGTTTAAGGTTTCAGGGCAAATGTCCTGTCCCTTCTAAAAATCTTCGTTCTCTTCGTACCGATGGTCGTCCGGCGCGTCCGCGCGGACGACTTTCCCAGCCGGCGAGGACGCCTGTTGGACCAAACTTTCCAAGTTTTTCTTATTTTCGTCGTCTTTTTTCTTCATGTTTGCAATTTCTTTAGCTTTTTGTTCCTTGAGTTCTTTCGATTTTAACGCGCGGAACTGGACTTCGCGAAGCGAGCGGGAAGACTTTTGGGTTTTCTTTCTTCGCGCTTCGTTGCGTCGACCTTTGACGTCGACTGGACAGCACGCGTCCATGGCCCATTGGTAGGCGGCATCGGTGTCTGTGACGAGATTTGAAGGTGTTGGAGCAGTTTGCGAACCGTCGACCGGGACGCCGGTCAAGAGGGCGTTGACGACTTTGACGAGGATTTTCGCCGGTTCCGATCGGTTGAGGAGGTTTTCCGCGTCTACTCTCGCTTTAAATTCTATTTTTGCGCGAGCTTCTTGCACTTCTCCGGAAGATTCGGCAGTGAGTCGTCGATTTTCATCCTGCCATTCCGCGAGAATCTTCTTCGACAACCAAAACGCTTCCATGTTTTCTTGCGTGTTTGCCTTTTTTATCTCGAGCATCGCTTCGTCGCAGGCGCGTCGTAAGTCTTGTTCTTTTTCCCCGTGGACGGCTTGTTTGTACGTGGAGGAGTCTGGGTTTGCCATCAATATCGCGTACGTGTCTACTTCGCGTTCGTAACGAGCTTTCAAACATTTGGCTTCGTATTTGATTTCGTCGTACAAAGTAATGGCCGCGTAGAGGCAGTAGTCTAAATCACCAACAGCTTTGGCGCTGTCCGATAAACCACCTTCGGCTTCGTAGGAGTCTTCGATGAGAAGCTCGATGCCATTCAAGACTTTATTTTTACCGCCGGCAGCGGAGGAGGAGGAGGACTTTTTGTTCTTCTTCAACGCCGCTGCGGTGGTTTTGCGCTTGCGCTCCATGTGGTCCAGGAGCTTTTGGACGCACAACTGACCCAAAGAATCTCTCACGGACTCTTTCAAAGATAACGACGAGTGCATTTCTTTGTCCGTCGCCGCGCGCATGATTGGCGCAGAACCCAGAGGCGGTTCCACGCTTTCGTCGCGAACCATATACTCCCATCGGGCATTCGGCGACAACTTTTGCTGCAGTTGCATGTAAATAATCAACAAGCCCGAGATGTCCTCGTGATTGACGACTTGATTCACGAATAACATCGCGTACTCTTCAAAACTCTTTTCTTGTAAAGGAACCGGTATCATTTGAGAGCAAGTTTCGGAGGACGTTAATTGTTCCGGGGTTATTTGCGCCGCATAATCCAATGGGATGTTTTGCACCGCGCCGTGGAAGGCGGCTTCGTACGACGGAGCAAGGAGACGCGTCATGCTCGCGTCAGCAGTCATGTGCTCTTCCTCGTACGTCGCTCGCATGTACGGTAAAATCGTTTCGTTCCACGGCTTTGAACTGTATTTACTCGGAATGCCGTATTCGATGTACAGCTCAAACGCTCTTTCGAGAAAATACGACACCGTATCTTCGTCGTCCAATTTCGTCTCGTCGTCGTCATCGTTGCCGCCGTTGAATGCAATCACGGATGCGACGGCGCGAATAGAGCGTCCTAAAGTCGCTTCGCGCAAATCCTCTAAAGATCTAAATAAGTAATCCGTCTTTTTCTTGGAACGCGCGTCTTTGTTTGAAGTCAACATGACAACGATTGAATTCAAAGCGTCCAAGTCTTGGAGGGAATAGCAGCACGAGGTAAATAAGGAACAATTTCTTCGAACGGCGGCAACATAGCGTCTGGTAGATTCTGCCTGGCCAATGGATGATATGCAGACTTTCGTTTGAAGCTGGACGTAGAGTTCACCGTCGTCGTCGTATTTTTTACTGCCCAGGGACGCAGCCGCTATCGCCGCGTTTCGTCTATCTTCGTCTTCAGCCTCTGCTACTTCGCTGGTTGCCGGCGACACTGACGACCCAAAACCGATAGTCACGTCCTCCATTTCCACCATCATACCGAGCGAAAACGCAAACTTTTTCGTTTTTTTACGTTTCATGCCGAGTCCCGCTCTCCACGGTTCCGTGACACCGAACATAGGCGTCAACCACGTCAGCGCGTCGATAGCACCCGCGTGCGAGGGATCCTCCGCAAGTGGTGGACCTTCGCGAGGGCGATTATCAGTCCTGGACAATTGCTCGTAAATCTGAGCGTTGTGTTCCAACGAATTTCGCGCCAAGCGGTAGCAGACTTTGTGATACAGCGGAATGTTCTCCTTTATTTTCTTCAAGGCCATATTCGCATCTTTCCAAGCCGTCGCCCACGTCTTCTGCTGCGCTGGTGGCAACGCAGCTAAGGCACCTACCGGTAAAAACCTATATTTGTTCACTTCTTTAATCACCGGTGTATTGGATTCAGTCGCTTTTCCTCTCGACTCAAGTGGTACAGTCAACAACGAGCGACACCGCGCCGCGTGGAGTTGGTACAAAGGCTCGAGAAACTCTGGCGCGTTGTCGACGGCGATTTTGAACGAATGTAAAACAGTAGCTATCGGCTCTTTTTGCTTCCGGTAACACTTTGCAAGCTCCAAGTCATATAAATAGGTTTCCGGCGCATTCGATGAGGCTCTCTTGAACGCCACGACCGCCCTCGTGAGCGCGTGCTGATACGCCGACGTCTCCCTTTCGATTTTTTCGCGTCGACCATCGTAAAACGGAAGGCAATTTTGCAAGTTCTCGTAAAAAGCCATACCTTGACGCTCGTAGTTCTCCGCTAACTCATCCTTTACGAGTTCGAGTTGAGATGTAATCGCCTCTGACTCTTCTGCGGTGAGCTTTTGAGACGACGCATTAAACTCGCCTTCCGAGATGACCGCGTCCTTGGTGAGTTGCGATTCGAGTGCGCTTTTCTTCTCTTCGAGAAGAACTATCGTAGCGTGGAGACACGCTCTCAACCAGCTTTGGTGCAAGCGGATGAGCACCATTACTCTGCCGTCGTCGTTCGTTCTGAATTCTTCCGCAGAACACATCTTCCCGCCGTCTGATATGACGACATCCTTCACGGCGTCAAAGTGCACCGCCAGAGATCGCCAACTATCGACGCGTTTCGGATTGTAGCACAAATCATACTTCAACAAGTAGCAGTACTCGCGAGACATGGTCGCGTGCGCAGGTTCGTCCGATGGAGGTTCTTCGGGTGACCATTGAGAGGGACTGTTCGAATTTAACAAAGAAGATAAGAATTTCCAGTTATCGTTGACGACTTCGAGGCTTTGCGAAAGTCTCCGGTGTTCAAGCTTCGCGGAGAGGTAAAACAAATCCGCGAAAATATCTGCATCCTGATTTCGCGGGTCATCTTGTTCATCGTCGATATCCATCATCGCAGAACCGTCACCACCTGCCTCGCCATTATTCTGCCGTTGTTGATGCGCCGCGCCGGTAAAGCTCGGCATCGGCGTCGCCGGACCTCCGATGCTACTTGTCGCGACACCGAACATCCGTCTCTGCAGTCGCGCTTTCTTTGACAACGGAGGCGAATTTTGTTGCAAGAGATTCATTATAGCCGTCGCTTCTGCGGACGTCAACTCCGGGAAGTCACCGTTGTGATTCTGCCAAACCGTGAAGATCTTATCCAAACGAACCAAATCTTCTTTTTGAACAGCCTCTGGCGGCTTTCTGAACGTTCTTCGCACCATACTGACCGCACTTCGAATATTTTCAACAGTCTCTGCGGGCATTTTCGCCTGCTTCGACGCGAGAATATTGTTATCGTCTTCTTCACTATCTTGATCTAGACGAACAGCTTCTTCGACGTACGGTTTTATCGCGCGCCACAACGTAGCCGCTCTTTGCCTTTGCGCCGTCCAAGTCTTGTAGTTCGCTTGGTTTCTCTCGTTCTCGTCCTCTAAGAAGTCTGGCATCATCGATTTTGCAGACAAGAACGATTCTGGCACCTCGCACGCGCCGCCTTCCCTGCGACAATCTCGTAGAGTGAAACCCAAAGGCGTGATGATTTTTGAAAGATCCACGCCGTACGCGCACCATAAACACTGCGCGATAATCGAGTCTAGTCTGTGCAAATCCTCCACATCTTTTCGTATCTTGCTCTCGTACGGATCCATCGCTTTCTTCAATTCGGCCTTCTTCATCGCAGATTGCGTGGGTGGCGGTTTCTTCTTCTGTTGTTGTTGTTGCTTTTTCTTCTTCGCCGCCGCAGCCGCTTTCTTCGTGACTGCTTTTTTACCTCGTTTTTCGGTCTCAAGCTGCTGAGACTTTTCGAGAGAACTTGGGGCAGACGTATCATTTTCCGCCGCTGCGGCTGCTCCATCGGGCACCGCTTGCGGTTTAGGAGACAATCCGACGGCTCTCGATATCACACCAACGATGGATCCAAACATAGACGAAGACGGTTGACTTTGCGTTTGTGTACCGGTTTCTTCATCCGACAGAAGCGGTTTACTCGCAGGTTTCGGCGTAGTTTGCTCGTCCAAATTATTCTCTTCGTCCGTTTCCATCAAGGACGCGGTCTTGTTCGTGTCGTCGTCAGACGTGCTCGCAATCGTGATCACATCTTGAACGTTATCCGGCATTTCTTGTGGTGGCGTCCATCTCTTTTGCAATTTTCGGCTTTCGGCTATGCTTCGACACAACAACGATCTTCTTTCCGACAGCGTGTCTAACCGCTGCCGCAGATACGAACTTCCGGACGCAAAATCTAACGCGTGATAAGCGTGATTGTGCGCCTCGTTATTACCAGCCTTCTTTTTTGCCGAAAGATATGAAGCACTGTTGAAAGCTTTTGATCCGCAGCAACATCTCGCGTCCGCCATGCAAGTGTGCAGTCGCTCGCTCGCATCGCACATCTTTTTGACATCCAAATCATCGAGCATTCCTTCCATTCTCTGCAACGCATCAATCAATTGCGCCGCAGATTCTGCTCCAATCGCTTTCGCGCGACATTTCGATGCATCTCGGTGGTTGAGATTCAACGAAGGATCCGTTGCACCCTTAACGACGTAGGTTTCAAAAGCGACGCACGCGAGCGGATGTAAATTCAGTTGGCGAACTGTGCGCAACGCCACTTCAATCTCACTCTTTGAAAGAGTCGCGGCTGAAACATCCTTCTTATTCGCGATGGGGTCAGTTTCCCTCGCCGCGCCACCGCTTGCCTTTCGCGGCGTCGCGGGAACGTCGTTCTTTTCACTGATAGCAGTGGCATCGCAAAAATCGTCAAAGTTCGAACACAATCGACACAGACACTGCGCGATGGCTCTCAACGCGATGTGATCACCGGTTACGTCAAAGAGTTCAGAGAGCGCGCGAATGAGCGTTTCCGGATCGTTCCCTTCCGCTACCGATGCGTCGCATAGCACTTTAAGCGCGGATGCACGTTCCACAGGGGTCATGACGTACGTTTCCCGATTATCTTCCGATCCGTATTGTTGACTAGAACTACTTTTGTTTCTCGACGTTGCTCTCTTTTTGCTAACGGCTTTCGTCTTCTTCGTAGATTCTTCTCCGCTCGCATCATCGTCTCTATTATCTGCATCTTTCATGCCATCTGGAACGTGCAAAGGTTTTCTGCCGATCAACACCGGCGAGAGTTCAAAGACGAGTTCTTTCGTTTCACCCATGGCGAAACGCGCCGCGGCGCCGGTGACAGTTTCGCGCAAAGAGGTGAGCCGAACCGCGGCATCACACGCCGTTCGGGTGAACCGTTCGGGAGCTTTATCGAGTATCCAGGAATCGTCGTCGAATGTGCTCTTTTTAGAAGGAGGAGCGCTTCGAAGTCCTCGTTGGTCTTTTTTGCTTTCAGATTTCGGGCAACACTCGCGACTGGCGTCTAAATGCTCTCTCGCCGCTTTACCTAATCCCAAAGCTACAGATAATTTATACTCCACGAAGTGAATCTCGCCCCATCTCTCGTTCTTACCTTCCTCGTCAGAGGAAATTTCGTGCGCGCGTTGGACATGTTTTTTAGCGAGCAGCGCCCATCGCTTGGACGTTTCTGCGCCCGATTTGAGCGAATTTGTCTCAAAACATTCCGAGACGACATCAATCGCCGCGTCCGCTAACATCAAGTGCGTTCTCAATCGGATTTCCGGACGGGAGGATACACCATCCACGCCAAAAACTTCCGCTAATTTCAAGATATTTAGAGCGTCTACCGCAGTATCGTCCTTTACATCCGGACGCCATCGCAAGGCGGCCGCAAGTATAAGCTTCCACGCGCAGTCGGCGATGCCGCCATTCTTCGCGTTTATCGCATTCACGTACGAGGACACTTGCGCGCGTTCCTTAGCCGACGCGAGAACAGAAACGCGCTTGCCGCTGTGACGATCCTTTTTCAAGGAATCTAAATTGTTTTTGTTCTCGTGCGCGGTCGTTAATCGATCGTTCGCAGCTTTCAAAGTCTCCATATCCGAGGCACTCAATTTCACCTTTTTCTTCACGAGCGATAGGAAAAGCTTCTCGGCGATTTTCGATTGCGGGCCTTTCCATTTCGACGACGGCGGCGGAAGTGGGGACGCAACGTTCGCCTCGGATTCTTTCATCGCTGTCGTCGTCGTCGTCGTCGTCGTCGTTTGCGTTTCGTCTTCAGCAATAGTCGTCAACGTCGGCGTTTTTTCTTTCGTCGTCACTTTTTGTTTCTTGTTCTTGTTCTTGTTTACTCCCTCGGTAATGGTATCACTCGTGACAAACTCGACAGGCACGCCTAATCCGGCTGATCTTGCAGCAGAAGACGTTCCTTTCCTCGAAGGCGTGGATACTCTCGTCGGTGTCGATGACTCTGGCGGTGTCGACGGTGCGGCAACGCCTTTTTCGTCGTCGTCTTCGTCGTCGTCCTCTTCTTCATCGTCGTCGTCGTCCTTGGCCCGTATCGCGCTCTCCTCCGACTCAACCTTGACTTTTACCGCGCCGAGTATCGACGAGGCGACATCATCCCACGCCATGCGTTCGAGCGTAAGCGCGCATTTCGTCCCTTTCGCAGAGATGTCTTTCCTCGCATTTACGCGTTCAAATCTCTCTCGCGCTTTAACCAACCGCTCTTTCGGTTTCGCGTTTGCAAAGTTCGTTTGAATCTCCTTCATTCGCTCGTTCCTCCTGTCTGAATTCAAAATCCTCGCGGCTAAAAACGTCGCCGACGCTTCGTCACCGACCAAAACGCACACTTCGCACAACTCGTTCAAAAGCAACGCGTGCGTCGGCTGCGCTAACAACCCGCTCTCAAATGCCATCCTCGCCAACGCCACGTCGCCTCTCTTCGCGCTCAACTCGCCCATGCGTAACCAACTCGCCACGTCTTCTCGGTCCATTCTTACCGCTTCCGAGTAACACCGAATCGCTTGTTCAAAGCTATAACTCTGGGAAGAAACAGACGATTTTGAACTTAACTTTTCTCGCCGCTGCTTTTCTCCTCCGTCGTCGTCTGAATCGTCCTTGTCGTCTTCGCTTCCCTCGAACTCCTCCTCCTCGAACTCGAACTCGCCGCACTCTTTCGCGAACAAGTTTCCGAGGTTCCTCAGCGCTAACTTCTTCACAGAACACAACGTCGGCGTCAGCTCGTCGTTTTCGCGCATCATCTCGTGATTGACCACGGCGAGTAGAATCTGCTTCGCCTCTTCTCTTTTCGCTTCTTCCTTTAGTATTACATTCTCTCCTCCTTCTTCGTTGTTGTTGTCTTCTTCTTCCTCTTCTGCCAACAATCGGATCGCGGTTTCGTACGACCCGGCGATTCGCGTTTCCTCGGCTTCCGCCGTTCTTCGTTTCCGTTTTTGCGTTTCCGCGTCGTTGTTGTTCTCATTTTCTCCTCGAATCAATCCTTGCTTTTGGTTTTGGTCGTTTTCTTCGTCAAAGTCTCCCTCGCGAAGATGATGATGCCGATTGCGTTCGCGACGCTGCGAATCATCGTTCTCGTTGAATGCCGCCCACTCCATCGTTTACTAAAGAGCGCAACAAAAACAGCGCGTCTTTTCGTTTAAAAAACGAACAACGACAGAATACTACTAATAAAACAGCAGAGCAAACAACAGAAGACGACAGCAAGGAAGAAAGAGAGAGACAGAGAGAGAAACGACTCTATTAATATATCAAAGGAATGCGTTCTCGTGTTCGTTCTTTTAAAAAGGAGAGCTTCTTCGAACAAAAAAATCTGAGGAAAAGAAAAATTTGAATTTAATTAGACAGATGACAGACTGACAGACACTTGAGAAAGAAAACTTTGAGAGAAAAAGAAGAGACGAAAAAACACATTTGCACGAATGCGATATATTTATACAGAGAGTATACTAATAATAAAAGCGTCATTTATGTATCATCGGAGAAGAGAGAAAGTTTGAAGAGAAAAAGCCGTCGCTGTTGTTGTTGGTGGTATTGCGTTGTTGTCGGTGTCGCGAAGAAGCGGCAAAAGGTGGTTTTGCGAAATGAAAAGAGCGCATTTGCGCCTTTTTTTTCTCCTTGAAGTGTTTCTTCTGCACCTTCTTCTGTTCTCATCGTCATCATCATCATCGTTCGCATCATCGGCCGAGAACAAAGACGAGGAGAAGAAAAGACCGTCGTTTCCTGCGTTATCGTCGCTCTTCTCGGGGGAAGAAGACAACGAGCGTGTATCTGATGATTCGCTCTTCTTCTTTGGCGGCGAAAAAGAGGGAGAATCTTCTTTAGCAAAGCAGAAGAAGTTTTCTCATCTTCGAGAACGAGATGATGATTCTTTTAAGCCAATTTTGAGCAAAGAGGAAAAATCTCGCGGCGTGTTGATCGTCTGCTCGGAGTTTGCCGGTCTCGTACCGAACGGCGGGATTGGAACGTTTTATACCTCCCTGGCGAACGTTTTATCGTCGAAAGAAGACGAAGAAGGAAAAGAGGAGAGATTTTTTAACGTGACTTTAGTGTACACGCAAGGACGAAAAGTACACGGGAAGATTCATAAAAAGTTGCGCGACGAAGAGGACGACGACGACAAAAGACGGCGACGACGCGCGGAGGATCCGTTTACGCAATGGCAAGAGTATTACAAAGATCGGTTGAACGTAAACTTGGTTCCGCTCCCGCCGCACCGCATTTCCGGGATAACGTATCACGCCGCAACCTCTTACGCGGTTTTAGATTGGATTTTACTGGAACAAGCGAAGACGAACAAACCGTTCGACGTGATACATTTTGCGGATTGGCAAGGCGTCGGGTATTACAGTTTGTTGCACAAGAAGAGCGGTTTAGGATTGAAGAACTCGTTGTTGATGGTGATGACGCACGGGCCGTTGCTTTGGGCGCGGAAAGCGAACGAGGAGAAGATTGAATCAGTGGAGGATTTAGAAAGTCATTTTTTAGAGATGAAAAGCGTAGAGTTAGCGGACGTGGTCGTCTCTCCGAGCGAGTATTTGTTAGATTGGATGGAAGGGGAGGCGGGATGGACGCTGGCGGAGAACGCGTTCGTGCAGCCGTACGTTTTGCCGGTGGAGGCGAAAGAAGCCGTGAGAGAGGCGCTGGACGTGGAGAAGTACGTCAGAGATCGGTTGGGTCACACGAGTATAGGCGAAGGAGGAGGAGGAGGAGGAGAGAGAGTAGATGTGAAGGAATCCATAGCAGGTAAGATTACGTCTTGGTTAAGGAGCGCGCTGATGGGGGAAAAGAAAATAGAAGAAGAGAACGTAGAAGTAGCAGTAGAAGAGAAAGAGAAAGAAACGGACGACAATGAAGACGAACGAGAAGAATCAGCCACCATCGAATTAATTCAGGAGTTTGTCTTTTTCGGACGATTGGAAACGCGAAAAGGTGTTATTTTGTTCTGCGACGCCATCGACGCTTTACTTCGTAAACTCGACGTGAAACCGTTCAAAGTCACTTTTTTGGGTTCCGATAGAAACAAAATCGATCGCGAACCGTCGAAACGCTTCGTCGAGCGTCGTTCGCGTCCGTGGCGAGAGGAGAAAAACAGAGCAAAAGTGACAGAAGTGAACGTATTCACGGAGAAGAACTCCGCGGAAGCGTTGCGGTATTTACTCGAGAAAGGAAAGAGGCGGTTGGCGGTGTTGCCTTCGCTGGTGGAAAATTCACCGTTGAGCGTGTTTGAGTTGTTCGGCGTGAACGCGCCGTTCATCGCTTCCGACGCCGGTGGTATGCCTGAGCTCGTGAAGCGAAGAACAAACGTTGTTTTAAGCAAGTATGAAAAAAAAGAGTTTGACATTTTGTTCCCAAGAAATTCCGTCAACGCGTTGTCGGAAAAGTTGAGAGAGATTTTAGACCACGGCTTTGTTACGAACGCCTTTGAAAGCACCGTCGATGTCATCAAAAACGAACAGAGATGGGTGCAGTTTCACAAAGATGTGGCCATGTCGCGCGAATTGATGCTCAAATCTTCACCTTCTTCCTCCTCCCCAGGCGCCGCAGTTCTTCGGAGAATGAAGAAAATTACCGAGGAATCCGAGATGGTTCGTGACATCGTCGATATGAGAGCGCACAACGTCTCCAAAGGCATACTCATCGTTGTCGCCACGAGAGACGTGGACGAGAAACTCGCGAGAACGTTAAAATCCATTTCCAAACAGAAACACGTGAAACCGAAAGCTGTCGTCGTGTGCACCTCGAGCGAGCGGAACCCAGCGTTTCATCAAGTGGACAAAGACAGCAAAAATCTCGATTACGATTTGAGTGTGGTTGAAAAGATTGGCGCCTCGTTGGCAGTCTGTCGTAATTTTGCATTCAAAACGGCCATTTTGAATCGAGAGAAGAATGGCTTCAGCGAAATTGCATTTGTGGATGCCGGGAACGTGTTGGAGCCGCACGCGTTGCGCGTGTTTCAATCCGCTTTGTTTCGGTTCGATGCGAACGTTGTGACCTCGTTCGCGCACGTCTACGACGGGACCTCTGCGCTCGCCGAAGATGCGGATATCCGGAAGTTAACCTCGGCGAATATGCGCCAATTTCAACCGTTCTTAGGCGCGGCATTTCCAGTCGCTACGACGAGAAATTGCATGGGCGGTCCGGTATTCATGGTCACTTTAAACTCATTAATCAATCACGCCGGTTTGGTCTTATTCGACAAAAGTCACTCGGATGGCTACGACGTGTGGGAGATTCTCTCACGATTGACATTAAACGGCGCGAAGTTAGAGGTCATTCCTCGAGCCATGTTCTGGACTGGATCGGTTATGAAAGGGACTAAATATACCAAAGACGACCGCGCAGGTCGTTTCGCGACGGAAAAATTAAGAGAAGCGGTCAAGAAAGCGCCTTCGCCGGCGGAATTTCGCCCGATTTTTCGAGAAGAGAAGGAAAAGGATGAACTGTAAAATTTGTAACGATACGATAAAATACCTAGGTACTAGTACAACACGCGGCATACAACAATCTAACTCGTTACAATGGAGAACGACCGGCTAATACTATACATCCTTTCTTCTTACAACAACGGCATCGGGAGTTTCTTCGAGGCGTTTACCAACTCCTTCGAGTGATTCGCAAACCAAACGCGATCTCTTTTCACGCATTCAATCAACATCTTCGGTCTCGAGACGTCGCCGCTGTGCCCGGTACCTTTACCTGCCGGTTTAAACTGGACGAAATCGCAAACTTCCAAATCAAAAACTTCCAACAACGTTTGGATTTGCGAATAGTGTTCCAAGCATCTTGTTTTCTGTTGAATCTTTCGCGTGTACGGACACTTGACCTCTACGATCTTCCCGCTTTCAGTCAATCCGTCCGGCGACGCGCCTAGAAACCAATATTCTCCATCGTCGTGCGTTTTCAAACCGCACGGAATGCACACTTCGCCGGTAATCGCCTCGTAATGTTTTATCGCGATTTCCTCGTAATAATCGCCGTGCTTCGTCGCCGGCACTTTATTCATCGCCGGCGGTATCGCTATTCGATTCGCGCGACCGTCGTCACCCATCTCCTCGTACCGTTCTCTCTGTTTAAACTTCTTCTCCATAATTTTATCCATCGTCATATCTCTCCTCTTTTCCAAACCAAGAATCCCTCCCACGTCCGACGCGGTGACCATCGCGACGCGTTTCCGAAACCACGCGTCCGATAGCTGTTTCGGATACCTCTTTTCATTTTCCTCCTGTAGTACCCGTTGTAAAATCGCTTTGCCTCTCTCTTCGTCGTATTCAAACGACGACGAACCATTATCATCGTCTTCTTTACTAACACCTCCTCCTCTGTTCTCGCTGTCGTATCGCACGTAAATCTGCGCGTTTTCTTTCGACTTTGCGCGTCGTCGTCGCAAAGCTTCGCCGCCTTCGAGCACACTTCTTTTTCCGTTCAACTCCGCGACGGAAACCCCTAATTTCAACTCCAATCGTTCCGCGAGAGGGAGTCTTTGCTTTCTCGGCGCGTCGCGGTTTTTCGCCTTGTTCGAGCGAGACGGGTGCGCCTGGCTCGTCGTCGTCGTGCGCATTCGGAGCTGGGAAGACATTCTTCTCGTCCGTCTGTCTCTCTCTTTCTGTTACGCGTAATGGGGAAAGGAAAGAGAAAAAAATGCAAAACAACACTCACACGCGGCCGCTGTAAAACAAAAGTTCGAGGAAACGAGAGACAAAAAATAAGCGGCACTTTTGCGCACGCACCGAACCCTTCCGTATTACGCGACATTGCGACATTTATCTCGCGACTTCGAATTCGTTAAAATGAGTGTGAATGTGCGCGTGTTCTTTTTGTTTTTCGCGACGTTGATGACGCATTCAACATTCTCGCGCGCGGAAGAAACAACTCCTTCTGTTTTTCCGACAAGGAAACTCTTAGGAGGTGCCTCGAACACACCCAACAGTCCGTATAACCAGTTACCTCCGCCGCCGCCGCCGTCGACGTTGAACCAAAAAGTTTTTAAATTCGCGTGGAATTACGTCGTCGATTTAATCAGCGCACGGGGTGCCGAAACGGCAGCCATCGAAGAGATGAAAATCGAAGAGAAACATCAAACTTTGCCAAAGACAAATTCCGAAAGCGAGTTTGCGAATACGCTGACGAGGATGGCGAACGCGCTGTCCACGGAGAAAGGATTGGCGAGGATTGAACACGGATTGGATGATTTCTCGGAGATTGATAGTTCCGTGCACGATGCGTTGTGTCGCTCGGACGCGTTCGTGAGAGAGTTTAATCAAAGTTCGTTCGACGACAGTTACGTGCAGGCGTTCCCGATGGACGGCGAGGACATTCCGAGCGGATGTTATCGAGGATGTATTCTAGGGAACGACTGGAAAACTACGATAGCAAAGTTCTACGGCATACGACGCACTTTGACTTTTAACAGCTGGCGGGGTAAGTGTTTCAAGAAAGTGGTCGATGAAATCGACGGGTCGGAGACGACGGCGGTGACCAACCGAATCAAGCTCAGCTACGGCCCAATCGTGAACGCCTTACTTGGCTTAAACGAACCAATCGAGTTGTATAAAGGCGACGTAGAGTACGACGCGACGTCGATTTTTGATGGCAAAGCAGCAATCGGTATCAACTATTCGAAATTTGGCCACGAGTTTAGCAAGTTTCGAGACGAGATCCGCGAGGTATACCCAGGCGTGTATGTGGGTAAAATGTGGATGATGCCCGGTTTGGACCTTTTTCCGAGAGAAGACGGGACGGATTCTATATTCAAAGTACCGGAAAACGGGACGCCGCAATTTGCGATGAACTTTATGCTGATGAAAGAGAACGACGACGAGGACGGTACGAATGCTGGTAGTAGTAGTAGCGTCCCGAATTAATGATGATGATGATGATGATGATGATGATGATCATGATCATGAATAAATACTGGCTTTATCTTACAAATCGCTTTTTTTTATTTCTTTCCGAATCTCAACAACTGCGCGCACGTAAAATCTGGCTGCTCCAGGTGCGGAACGTGCCCGCTCTCTTCCACCCACACCAACTCGCAGTCTTGAATTTCTTTCTCAAACCTCTCCGCGTTTTCAGGTTCCAAAATCTTATCGCCTCTTCCCCACAACACCATCGTCTTCGTCGTCAATTGCGGAATCTTCTCGACGACTCGGAACCCGCCGGATCGCATGAAACTCAACGTCGCGTCGTTCCATTGCGGTAAAAGCGTGTGTAATCTCCCGACGTTTTGCGCGTCATCTGTTGCATACTTTTGGTCGAAATACGCCATCTTATTCGCCCCGGACCTCAACCATCTCGTTCTCAAAATATCCACCCCCGCTTTGGCAATCGGCGTCGGCAACATTCCCATCGGTCCAATCCCATCGATAAAACCTTGAGCGTCGATTAAAACCAACCGTGTGACCGCTTCCGGGTACCGACTCGCAAATTCAATCGCCGCCGCCCCACCTAAACTCGCCCCGGCTAAAACGATCGGTCGATTCACGTTCTGTTTCCACCACGCATACAAGTGCGCGCACTTCGCCTCCGGCGAATAGTCCCCGACGCCCCCGTCCAAACCGTCCGTAAACCCCCACCCTAACAAATCCAAAGCGTACACTTCTGCGCCGTTTTCTTCCAACTTTGGAAACAATCTCCGATACTCTAAGCACGAGGAATCAAATCCGTGCAGTAAAACGAACGGATGGTATTCGTCGCTCGCGTCCTCTCGCTTCTCGCTTTGCACTAAAGACGTCATGACGTTCTTTTCTCTCCCTTCCACGGGAACTTCGACCACTTGGACTCTTCTCGCCATTTCAATCGCCGCTGGTTCGATGAACTCTGAAACCTCTGTTGGGATAAAGGACGAGGGCGAGGATGATTTTATCGCGCTCACCGCCGCTCGTCTTTGCCGCCTGGATGATGATGATTTCTCCCGACCATATCTTTGTTGTTGTTTCCCCAAGCCTTGAGGAAGAGGAAGAGTACGATGCGAAAGAGAAGACATGATGATAGTCATAATACTAACTCAGACGATGGAGAGGTCTTCGTCGCTCTGTTCTTCTTCTTTAGAGGTCTCTCGTGATGATGTAATAATAATACGCGCGCGCGCGCGAAAAGTCGTTTATTTGTGAAGAGAAAGATATGGATTTTCAATTCTGCTTTACAAAAAAATCTATTATTCTTTCACGGTGGGCTTCGGATCGATGACGCGCAACTGGCCTCCGGAACACGGCCACTGGCCGATCGCTCTGGCGACTTCCCACCCGGCATCTCTTAAGCCGTGTTTCTTTAACGTCCCGACGTGCGCGAAATTTCGGTCCCAGTAGTTTCGATACGTCGGTCGCGTTCGTCCAATTTTTTCGTCGCCGGAAGAGGAGGCGTCGAGTTTACCAGAGGAGGAGGAGGAGGAGGATTGAACCGCTAACGGCGGCGCTAACCCGAACGCGTTGACTTTGTCGCAAATTTGTAACGCGAATAAAGTGGCGACGATGGATATTGGAGCGCGAGAAGAGGAGGAGATATCTCTCGCGCCGGATGGGGCTCCGGTTTCGTGGGAGTTCTGGTCGAGCGCGTTGGCGACTCGGTGGAAGGTTTGGAGGATGCGGACGAGGAGGCGAGGTTCGATGGCAGCAACGGAAGGAACACCACCGCTGTCTACTCTTACTCCTCCTTTCTCTTCTTCAGAACGACGAAGTTGCTCGAATGCGCGTATGAAAGGAGGGTAGGTACCTCTCAATGCCGCGCGACTGAAGAGTTCGTGTAAAACAATCGTCGAGTTTCTCGCCACGATCGATTCGAGCGTTTGCGGATGTAACGCGTTTCTGCGTCGTCTTCGTTTCGCGTTTCGCATTTTTGCGCCTTCGTTTTCATTCTCCAACTCGCTATCGTCTTCTGGTTCCACGTCGTCGTCTTCTTCGCGACCGGCAAAGGCATTTTTGTTTGAAACCAAATTGCGCAAATCGTTCGCCGCGGCGAAATCAAACGTCGTTCGCGCGCCTACATCTTTCTCGAATCCAACTGTCCGTCCTAAATCTGTTCGAATAACCGCCTCGTGTTTATCTATTTGCTCTCCTAGCGCCTTTTCCTTCAACGTTCCAGACGTACCGACGACTGCGCACGTCTTAAATCTCGGGAACTCTTTCCGTTCTTTACTACTGCGACTACTACTACTACTACTACTACTACTACCACTACTACTACTACTAAATGCTCGTCCAATCAACCCGTCGTCCAAATACTCCGTGGGAATCTCCAACCTCGGCGACACGCCGTTTGGAATGTCCCCTTCCAAAACCATCTTCATCACCCTAGATCCTCGCACTAACGGTAATTTCTCTAAAAACGACTTCGTCAGCTGAATCGCGTTCGTACCGTCATCCTCGCCGTCGTCATTTGTATCGTCGACGTCCAATACCAAACACTTCCTCGCCTCTTCAATCAAACTCGCGTTCAACGGCGCGTTCTTCGGATCCAACTCGAACGATTTCCATATCTGCCGTTTAAAGAAATCCGGCGGGTGTCTCGACCGACACCTGCCGGAATTCACGTCCGGTATTATCGTCCCCAGTCGAAACTTCTTCGACGGTAAATCCAACAGGTGATCTTGCTTCCGTTTCTCCCTCGCTTCTAACTTTCGCTCCTCTTGCTTCTCGCTGAGATTTTGCTCGAGGTTTTCGTCCCATTTCAAGTCGTCTTGGTAATCGTCTTCCATCGAATCCATTGACGATGACGACGGCGCTTTGAAACTCGTCTCATCTTTACTCCGAATGCCCAAAACCAAATCTTTCAAAAACAAAACCAATCGATCACCGCTTCCTTTCGTCCTCGTCTCGTTCCTCGTTTCCTTCCCATTAAACTCTCCGATTTCTGTTAAAAAGAAAATCCGAAACGCGAATAGCGCGAGTAAAAAAACGAGCACATATCGAACGACTCGATTGTTCTTCTTGGTGTTCAACGCTCGTTTCTTAACGGGAAATTTCATCATCACCTTCGCATTGGTGTTGTTTGTTTTGCTCAGTAACAGCCGCTCGTCGCGAGTAGTACTCGTAGTAGTGGTAGTATTCTCGTCGTCCTTGTTGTTCTCTCCTCCTAATCCTCCTCCTCGGCGCATAAAGTGTGCGTTTAAACGACTACGAAGAGTAGAGCGTACACAACTCTCTTTCGTTGTGCAGATTTGGATGTCTTTTTTGTATCTAAAAACTTCACTGTACAACTGTAATGCGACAACATCAACAACGGGAGAAGAAGTATGGGACGAAGAAAGAATCCGCATCCTAAACGAGCGGAAAATGCGAGGACGGTTTTGAAGGGAGAAGAGTTTAGGGAAAAAGAAGAAGTTAAAGAACCGGTGGTGGTGTGTTTGCAAATACCAGATGATGATGATGATGATGATGAAATGGACGAACAGATACGAAAAGAAGAACCTGCTTTTAGGAAAGGATCGAAGAGAAAGAGAACGCAACACGAGTGCGATGTGTGCGAGAAGGTGTTTCGATATCCATCCAAGTTGGCCAGTCACATGCGTACTCACACGAACGAGAGACCGTACGAATGTGATGTGTGCGAGAAGCGTTTTACTACATCTGGTAATTTGACAAACCACATGCGTATTCACACGAACGAGAAACCGTATGAATGCGATGTTTGCGATAAAGCTTTTCGTCAACTTGGTAATTTGAAAGTCCACATGCGTATTCACACGAACGAGAAACCGCACGAGTGTGATGTGTGCGAGATGAAGTTTCGTCATTCTAATGCTTTGAAAACGCACATGCGTATTCACACGAACGAGAAACCGTACGAATGTGATGTGTGCGAGATGAAGTTTCGTCAATATGGTACTTTGCAAAGCCACAAGCGCACTCATAATTAGCTCTCTTTTATAGCTTTCTTATACATTTATATCGCATACTCAACGAATCAAACGAACGTACTCACGCCTTCTCGCGTTTTACACTATTAAATTTGCAAGGAGAAGAGTTTCTTATTTCCTCACATTTTTTTCTCCCAACACACACACACACACGAGAAGAAGTTCTACAGAGAGAGAGATGAACGCGTTGTTTTTTACTCCTCTTCTTCTTTTCCGTCTCCACTGACCGCATTAAAAAACAGAACAGAGAAAGAGAGGATAACAGAGTACTATCATACTCGACGACCGTCGTTCTTTGAAACCGAGGAGGATATACCGAGAGATGGAGGCAAGAAGACATTCGTCAATGTCGTCGTCATTTTTCTCTCGACCGTGGCAAGACTTGTATAACGTTTCCGTGCGGGTTCCTTCTTCTTTGGCGAATGATGCAAAGTGCGATTTCATGAACGCGGAGGATGTTGATGACGATGAGCATAACAAGAGTAAAATCCTCGTCATGTTGCACGTGGACGCGATATACGAGGTTTTTAAAAGACTCTCCCCTCGGGATTTAGTCAGAGTTTCCACGGTGTGTAAGAAGTGGCACGCAATCGTGCAACACTCGACGAAGAGTTTGTGGCAGTCGCACTGCGAACGCGCGTTTCGATTTTTTGACGTGAACGGGGAGGAGACGAGGAAACGATGCGCGGAAGCGTATTCGAACAATTATAAGAAGATGTTTTACGAGCGGAATCGAATACGGACGGATGGATTGTACGTGAGTAGGAATACGTACGTGAAAGCGTGCGCGAGACGGGAGATTGGGACGTCCAAGAAGGAGCATCGACCGGCGAGGGTGGTGGTGTATTATCGGTACTTTCGTTTCCTCGAAAACGGCGAGTGGTACTCGAAAACGTCGCCGGAACCTGTCAGAGTGGTGAAGAGAACGATGTACGACGGCAAGAAAGCAAACGAGGATTCTTCGGTCAACGTAGGATGGTACCAGCTGGACGAAAAAGAAAAAGAAGAGAGGATTCACTGTCAATCGGCGAAGATGAAACCGGAGAGCGGGTACGTCACGACAACGCACTTCTGGGTGCGATTAAGATCTCGTTTAAAAGGTGGGTCGGATAGGTTAGATTGCGTGAAACTTTTGTTAGTGGACGAAGATTTAGACGCGAATGAGGTTTTAGACGAGGAGGAGATTACGGAGAAAGCGAAACGAATTTTACCGACGGAGGAAAATTGGGAGAGCGTGGACGATTACGAGGCGCTGTATAGACGGAATTTAGGCGCGGAAAGGCAAGGCGTCGCGCCGGGAGCGTATACTTCGGGTCACCCGAACAGCGACGGACAGAGAGATTTGCAACGCGGTTTGAATACTTTGGTGTTTATTCCGTGGGAGGAGTGCGAACATCACGAGTTGAATAAAGACATCAGCGAGATGGATTTTTACATCACCGGGTAAATACGAGAATTTATCGCGCATCGCATCGCAAAGCTCGTCGCTCTTTCTCATGGATATCAAACGTGTATATTAATATTAATATTGTTACTAAATTACCTGCTATGACTAAACTGGTTCTATTATGCTGCTACTGCTGTTGACTAAGCTTCTTTAATCTTCACTCTTCCTCCTCCTCGGCTTCCATGACCGGATCGAACGGTTTAAAGCTTTCTTTAAACGCGTTGGTTCGTTCAATCTCGCCATCTTCGTCTTGGACGACGCTTTGCCAATTCGCCGTTTCGGGCGTTTTTAGCAAGTGCGAGATGACTTCTCTCCCGAATTGCATCCAGTGTTTGTCGTATTGTTTCACTTCGGTGATTAAAATAGTGCCATCTGGTAAATGCACGGCGTAATATTCAGCTTCTGGGAAGGAGAGTAAAGAAGTCATCGCGCTTCTCGCCGCGATGCCGGTTTGTGCGTGTTCCGGCGCGATGATATCCCAGGTGAAGTCGCACCGTTTCGCGGCTTGTTCGAAGATCTTCTTGGATAGATGTTTCCTGTTGCTTGGAATGGGAACCACGTTCAAGTGCATGTGATTACCACCTTTGTTTTTCAACGTCAAGTGTCGCTCGAACGCAACCACGCCTCTGTCTTCCGTCGCCTCGGCGAATTTTCGGAAGCCTTGTAAATACGACCACACCTCCTCGCACGTCTCGTCTGGAAGCATTGAAAATGCGGCGACGTGTTCAATCGGCACAATCTGCGCGTGTTCTGGGTTCAACCCACCTTTATCCATAGCAACGAACGATGCGTTTCCAATAGACGCGATCATGTGCGTATCTTTGTTGTTCGAGAGGCAAAACCAACACGATACCGGTGGTGGCGGCGGTTTCCTCTTGTTCGGATCGTATCCGCCGTTTTTGTTTTCGCCGTTATACTGTCTCGATTGTTGTTGTCTGTCCATCTGAACTCGAATATCGCGTCCGTAAAAGTTTTGTTGGTCTCTCTCTAAAGCCGCATCGACGCCCTCTTTCGTTTTAAAGGCGATTTTACAAAATCCTCTGGATCTCCCGGTTTCCACGTCGCGGCCGAGTCGAAGGTCGGCGAGTTCACCGCACTCGCCAAAATATTCTGCGATGGCGCCTTCATCCGCGCGATAATCTAAATTTCTCACGTGAATCGTCTTATCAGCATCACCAACTAACGCTCTCGTTTGACTCTCTTCCAATCGCTGTTTCTTCTTCGCGTCGGCGTTATCTCGCCAATCCGGTTTCAATTCTCTCTTTAAACTTTGTTGGTTCCCTCCTCCTCCTCCTCGCTGTTGTAAGCTGGAGACGCCAGCCATGGCATACGGAGACGGCGTAGAATCCGGTGGCATTTGACACAACTTAATTGGGTTCATGGTGCCTCCAGGTTCAATGCCTAACGCGTGCAACCACTTTTGTTTCTTCGAGTTGCCGACGCTCGCCAACGAGATGAATCGAGTCGCGTGTTTCGCAGAAACGTTTCTGTACGGTTCGCGTTCAAAAAACTGATCGATGTTTTGTTCACCTTCACTCTCCGGAGAAAGCAATGAGGCCACCACGTGATATCTGGGACAAATCACATTCGCAATCTCCGCAACATCCCTGGACGCGTTCTTTTCCTCTCCCGAAATCGGCGTCATCGCGTCCTTATACCTGGACAACATGTGCACGTCTTTCGGCCACGTTTGCGTGAGCAACACGTCCACTACGAACAAAGTCGACCCATTTTCCTTCAATCTCCTCACCGTTTGTCGAATCACCTCCACGTCTTGAACGGTAAACTCCCCGTTCGCCTTCGCGGTCTTCTCGGCTAACATCGCGTTCCCGGCGGAGGCGTGCGACTCTTTCACGTTCAAATGATCGTACGAACCCGGTAAAATAGCCACAGAAAACGGATTCTCGTTTCCTTCTTCATCTTTTTCCGACTTTATTAAAGTTGAATACACGCCTGGTTTGCTCACCAAAAACACGTTCGTTTCTTTCTCGTCCACGACGATTCGTTTCACGCTTCCCCTCGGATTCAATCCTTCGATATGAGTGGTGGTCTCGTCTTTTCCATCGAATTCCTCCGCGTCGACCAAACGCACGCCTGTTTTTTCTTCTCCCTCGAGCTCTTTCAACTGTTCGAGTAAAAACAAATCCATCGTAAACGTCTTCATCGTAATTTCATCTTTTCTCAGCACGTCCACGAACGCGTTCACACTTTCTCTCGTCCGTTTCTTTTTACTCATCTCTTCTTCTTCTTCTTCTTCTTCTTCTGATGATGATTTCCAAACGACGTCCCCGAGGATAAAAAGCGCCTCGAACGGGCCCGCTTTCTCGTGCGCACGTCTCGCGCGTTCGAAGAGCGCAGAAAAGGAGGAAGAAGAGGTGGTAGTTGTCGTCGCTTTTGTCGTCCCCGCGAACAGGATCTTTTGTATCGTCGAAGTGCGATGATGAGAGGAAGCCATGATTTTTTGTCATGTGGCGGCGAGAAAAAACGCAAAAATATTACAAAGAGAGTAGTTTTTGCCTTTGAAAATTTTTACTCTCTCTCTCTGTGTGCGTATTCCTTAAACCGGTCGCCCTACCCCCGGGGGACACACACACACACGCACACCAAACTTTAGGAGCTTCTGTGCTCTTCCTTTTGCTGCTTTTAGGCGCATAGATTTTGCGGGAGTCTGTCTGTCTGGAGTCTGTTCTTTTTTTAAGCGCAGAGAGTGAGTGGATTCTCAACCCCTATCTGTTCTTTTTGTTGTTTGTGTGTGCTCGTATTTTTTGCCAAAAGGGGGAATAAAAAACTCACCTTTTATGCCTCACTTTTTAACACACATAAATACATATTTATACGCAAGAACAAAAATGGCTCCGACGACTCAACAAAAAATCCTCGCCGCGTACAACGGCTTGTACGGTACGACGTTTGCTCTCTCTGTTCTTCGTTTGGTTTTGAGTTGGTTGTTGCGCGCGGCGGGCCATTTTTTATTACATCATTTTTCCCCGAAAGCAAATTTTGTCATCATCGTTTAACTGAATTATTGTTTCCAATCAATTCTCTCTCTCTCTTTCAAATGGGGTAATAATCTAAAACACAACAACAGGTGTGACTTTATACCACAACTGGGTGAAGTACTACGGCCCGAAAGGTATCGCGCCGTACTTTTTGAAAACCGAAGGCGCGGTCGCCATGGTATGTTTATTTGTCTTTTTTTCCGTGAATTGAATTAAAAAAAAAATATTTTCAAAAAAAAAGATGGCCTTCCGTATGTTTGCTTGCCTCCTCTGCGGCTTCGCGTACGGGTTACTCACCGCCGGTCCGAAAGATAAGACGGCGTTGAAAATGACATGTTTTGCCCAAGCTCTGATGTTACCGTTGATGGTTATCGCCGGTTTTGGTCCGGATGCAACGACGTACGCGCAACCGATGTGGAAGGCGCAAACGGTTATCCACTCGGTTATGACGTACGTGGCGTACACCGCGTCGCAAGGGGCGAAGACGAGAGCGTCGAGCAGAAGACGATAAGCTTTTTTTGAGGAATTTAAAAGAAGGACAGACTTAAGAAGAAGAAGAAGAAGAGGGTTGCGTGTATACGGAAAGAAGAGAACAGAGAGAGAGAAACAGAGAGATGATATGTATCAAGACATGAAAATTTTTATTATATTGTTCCCCTTTGTGGGAAAGAGGATGACGAGAGAAAGCGACGACGACGAGAAGACGATGAAAAGATAACACACTTTTAACATTGTAATCGAAGAATATTTGCAAAACGACGAGTTGTTGTTGTGATTCCACAAAACATCATTATTAATATTATCGTCGTCGAAAAACTTTTCATCCTCCTCCTCCTAAATCTTCTCTCAACCAATCCAACGCGGTGGCTAACCACGGGCCGACGTGGCACGCTTCTTCCTCCTCGTGGCCGGTGAGCACGTCGTGCGTGGTGACGTTGGAGATGGCATCGGAAAACCACTCGACTTCTCTGCCGTACTCAACCATAGGGATTAAAGCTAACCGCGGGTACTGTTCCACTCGCGGGTCTCCAGAAAACGCTTCGATGTTCTTATCCGCGTGCGCTAATAACAACACTTTGTGTTCGTCCGGGAAGGACTCGCCGCAATCTGGAAACGCGTCGTAATACCGCAAACTTCGTCGTCGCTTCTTCTCCTCTTTCGCCTCTTCGTCTTCTTCATCCTCTTGATCTTTCGTTTGTTTACTCTTTGGTTTCTCCCCGGGTGGTGTTATCTCTTCCATCTCCGAGCCTTTCGGGGACGAGTACGTCGAGCTCTCTAAATATTCTTTCCTGACGACTTCTCGACCTTCGTTGGCGCCGCCCCAAATAGGCGCGTCCGCGCTCACAGCTCGGTGAAACACGTCCGGGTGTCTGTACAACAACGATAAAACGCCATACCCGCTCGTCCCGTACCCAATCAAGGAAATCTTTCCGACGTTTGTCGCCTCGTACCCTAACAATTCCGGTAAAACGACATTCATGAGATACGATTCGTGGTTTCTCGAACAGCTGTCGTTCATCCACGTGTACGTGTTGAAACACAAATCAACGATGATGCAATCGTTCTTATTGTGATACTCTAAATCTCTCAAGGCCATAACCATCCCTTCTCTGGCGATATCTTCTGTCGAAGCGTGATAATACCCGTCCTCGTAATCCACGCCGTACCCCGGATCGCCCGGAACGCAAATCACCATCGGGTACGGCGTCGCCCTCGTCTCGTCGTACGAATCCGGGAAAATCACCCGCGTCGTCATCGGCGCCACCATGTTCTTCCCTCTCGTCTCTGATAACGCAATCACATCCTCCAAATTTTTATGGTGAAACGCCAGCGAGTTTAATCGACTGTCGTTTTCTCGTAAAGGGTCGTTTCTGTGGTCGTAACTCGGGTGAAAGTTCTTCTCTAAAACGTACTCTGAGGTCAACTCGACCGTGGAATATTGGACGTTTGGTTTCGCTCGGTGCGGATTTCGAACGTTATTATTTGATGACGACGATGACATCGCTCGCGTCTTTATCCTCCTCCTCCTCGAAGCAAAATCCTCTTTTTTCCCTACGAGCCGATTCCGCCGCCGAGATGAGAAAAAATCCTCATCATCATCGCGAGAAGAAGAATCCGAAGAACTCACCAAAGATTGGTCGAGCGAGACAAACGCTCTTCCTCGTTGTTGTCGCGCTCTTTTCGATAAAGAAGACGACGAGGTGCAGATTTTGATCGACGAGGACGTCAGAGAGCGATGAAGAGACGCCATCTTATTATAAACAGAAGAGAAAAAGTAGTTGTTCTTTTGTCTGTGTTTTTTGTGCGAACGAACGCGTCGGTGAAAACCTTATTTTTCGGTTAAAATTTTTCTCTCTTTCTTGTGTTTTTTTTTGCTTGTGTTGATGCTTTTTTTTGCGTCGTACTCGTACTCAATAATATTCATTTCATTAGACAGAGGAGCAAAAATGTCTTCTCTCTTTTTTCAGTCGTCCTCTCTTAAATACTCGGGTATATATCTTTTTAATAAACGCTCTCTCGAAAGTTGTTGTTGTTCTTCTTCTTCTTCTGTGGAGTTACGACGACGGTCGGCGCATTTTCGTCAACAAACTGGGCTCTTTATAAGAGACCACTTTTTTGGCGACGTCGCGAGACGGCCGTCCTCGTTTTTGTTGTTCTTGGCGGTGTTCGGTGTCGACGTTTGCGGCATTTCGCGTGAATCCCATTCGCATGGCGAGAGTTTGGTGGCCGCTGTTTTTGCCGAGGAGGTTTTTTTGTTCTTCGTCGTCGTGTTCTTGTTGTTCTTGTTCTTGTTCTCCTTTTCTTCGCTCGTCGTCGGCGCCCGAAACCTCGCCTTTTTCGTTCTTCTTTTTAGAAGTCCTTTGTTGTTCCTTCTTGGAAGTGGGCGGCGGTAAGGGTGGTTTTCCTCCTTCTTTACCTTTGAGGAGGCTGCGAACGAGAAGCGGATGCTCGCTTTCGTTTTCTGGTTGCGCGGTGGTGGTAGTTTTCTTTGTCTTCGAAAATGTCTTCTTCTTCTCCGTCGTCGTTTCGTCCTTCTTACCGAGAGACAACAGCGGTTGCTTCTCTTCTTTGTTCTCGTCTCTCTTCTTCAATCCAACTTGCCGCTTACTCTTAGAGACGCTCACAAAAGAGCCACTTTCGTCGGAAGCGGACCACGAGGAACTGCTCTCTTCTTCTTCTTCTTCTTCTTCCTCCGAAGAAAAACTCTCAAAGTACTCCTTCGTATCCGCAAACTCTCCTTCGCCTCCTTTCCTCGCCGCCGGAGCCGCAGTCTCTCGCTTCTTCAATTGCAAATACGATCTCGGCGGCGGTGGCGACGATACCGCCGTTATCGCTGCTCCCGCCGGTGCCAACAACTGCTGCTGCTCCACCTCCTCTTCCCTTTCTCTTGTTCTCGAAGTCGTTTGTATCGTCGTTTGTGTCGCGTGGTGGTTATGGTGGTGGTCGTTCAGCTGGATTTTCAACCTTAAGATCTCCTCCCGCATGTGTTTCATCTTCTTCGAATCTTCTCTCCTGAGTCGAGCAAACTCCGCGCGTTCGCAGTTATGCGCGACTCGCATCATAGATTCCGATATCGACGCGCGGTGGGCCAAGTCTCTCGCTTCTTTCGATTCGCCTCTTATCTGTTGTCCACGTTGTTAGTATTGTTCAGAGAGAAAGGTCAGACCGGAAAAGGAACGAGAGAACTTTTGCGAGTAAAAAGAGTTGCATAGAAGCACGCATTTCTCTCTCTCTCTCTCTCGCATCGTCGTCCTTATCGTCGACTTTCGTTTCCGCGCGTCGTTGTTTCTCACGACGACCAATGACGACGACGAGAGCGCAACAGAGGCGAGAGTTTATTAAAACGACGCTTCGTAAAAAATACGAGACAAAGACGAACGAAATGTGATCACCACCTTTGAAATCTCTCGCGCGAGATCCACGTTCGCTTCCTTGCACTCTTTCAAACGCTTTTTGAGGACCTGGTAATCGACGAGAGAGTGGTGTTGATGTTGAGATTGTTGTTGTTTTATGAGTATCGCGCGAGGATGATCGTCGTCGAACATATTATATGCTTTTATGTGTGTGAGAGTAAAGAGGAGGAGGAGGAGAAAAAGTGAAGACGAAAAGAAAGAAAAAGAGAGAGAGGATGATGATCTGGATCGATCACTTCTTGTTCTTGTTCTTCTGTTACGCGTGACTTTAAAACATTCTCTCTTTATAATTAATCGCGCAAAGTCTCGCGGAATATACTAAGTGACTCTCTTCTATTCTATTGTTAATACTTTTTACTACATCTTTTGTTGGGCGGCGGCGCTCCCGCCCGCTTGGTGCTGCAAAAATTGTCTTTTCTTGTGCAACAGTCTTTGACTTTTCTTCGTCTTCGAGGCTTCTTGTTGGTAGACAACCCCACCGAAAACGCACACCATGAGGAACGTGAGACCCATGGGCGAGGCGTGGTGCGACCAGATGACGGTATTTATGATCACGGTACCGATTTTGTTGACGACGCCTAAGACGGTAAACGTGGTCGCGCCGACGGATCTCCTCGCGCCGAGGCCAAAGTAAGAGATGGAGAGGCCCATGAGGCAGCTGGTGGAGATGGCTAACACGGCCGAGTTGGATTCGTCGGAAAGTGAGGCTATCATTTCTGGATACCGCGCGTAATCGCCGGAAATGAAATACGCTATTGGAAACAAAAACATCGCCAAGACGTTGTTGTAATACACCAACCCCCACGTGCTCAAATCGACGTTGGTGACTATTTTCTTGATCAGAACCATATCGACGGTCATGGATACGACGTAAGCGACTCCCCAAAAGTAGCTGTGGAGTTTGAACTTTTTATCCACGAGGACAAACCCAATCGCACCTAGAAAGATGGCTATTAAAGATACGAGTTGTCGAATGGTGACTAAACTCGACAGTTTTGGTTTTAACGTCGTTTCCCCTCTTTCCACGCTCGCATTCCCGCTCTTACTACTATTCGTACTCATCATCTCTCCGTCGTCGCTCGTATTACTATTCCTATTATTATTACTACTACTACTACTCTTGTTTCCTTTGAGCAAAAACAAGTACTCCAACGGTAACACCAGTAAAGGGCAGCACGATCGAAACACGATGAACGTATCCACGTTCGCGTGTTGCAGAAGCTTCGAATTCGTAAATATCGAGACGTAAAACAGCACCACCGCGGGCGTGAACTGCCTCGCTTTTTGCCAATCCAATCGAACTCGTTCCACGACTCCAAAGTGCCCTAATATAGTCACCGCGATTGCGCTGCTCGAATATTGCAGGAACGTTAATATCGATGGAAACGGGAACAACATCAACGCCCATTTGTTCACGATGGCTAAAAACGCTGAACTGAAACAGTAGCCCACGCATAAGGTTGCTATTTTCTTATTCGAGTTGTTGTACGACCCGTTATTATTCGTATTCGTCGTCGTCGGTGTTCGAGGCGAATGCAAGGGCAAGATTTTCCCATCCATGTCGTCCCCTTTGTTTTTGAACAACTCGGGGCTCATGATACTTTTTTCTCGTCGTCGTCGTCGTTTACACGCACACACACACTCTCTCTCTCTTTGTCTCTCTTTTCAAGCAAAAGAGGTATGTATATGTGTTCTACACGAGAGAGAGAGACACAAAAGTGTTGGAACGTGTGATCTCTTTTTCTGCCCAATTAAGAGCAACAAAAAAAGTGGTTGCAGAAGAAGTTTCTCCCCCCAAAAAATCTTTCACCAGACCAATGACCAAGGAGACGCACGTATTATAAAAGCGCTCTTGCAGACAGACAGGTAGACAGACAGACGCAAAAACACATCGCGTCGCAGTGATACTACTCTCTGATATATAGCTAAGAATAATAATGTTGTCCTCTTCTTCTTCTTCTTCTTTGAGATTTTGGACGAGCTCTGCTTTGCCGTCGTCGTCATCACATCATCATCATCATCATCATCATCATCATCGACGACATTTTCCATCGTCATCATCATCATCATCATCATCATCGAGGACGACGACGCTTCATCGAACGCACGCCTCCTCCTCCAACAACAACGACAACGAAAACAACAGCAACAAAAACGACGACGAAAATTTGAAAGCCAAACTCAAGTCTTTCGCGAGAGAGATGAACATCACCGACCCGAACGATTTCGTGGACATGAAACAAGGAGGAGGACTCTTTACCGGAGGCAAAGAAAACAACGCCGCGAAAAATCAAATACGAGAGGACGAGCAAAGAGCTTTGAACGCGGTGACGAGCGCGGAGTTTACGAAAGCGATGTTAGGGGTGACGGTCGGGTTATTGGCGCTGTATTTAATCATCGGACCGCCGCCAGTTGAAGCACCTTTGTATAAGTGATGAATTTTGTGTTTGTGCGCTTTAGTTTTGAATAGTCATCATCAGTCGCTGTACTCGCCGTCTTCGATTTCCGGCTCGGCGTGGTCGTTTGTCTTCTTTTTCTTCGTCTTTTGCTTCTCACCCGTCCCTCTGCTTTTGTCCTTTTCTCTATACCTCTCGTTCACTCTCTCCTCGAACTTACTCTTCACGTCCTCTTCTATGCTCCGTCTTAACTTTGCCTGCGCTTCTTGCTTCAACCGGTTCTTCTCCGCCGTTTTCGATCCGCCGAGCGCGTTGAAAACAAAGCGAGACGCCACGCGACCGTTCGCGCGCGGGATCTCCCCGTCTTCGCGATGACGAGTATTATTCTTTCTACTCTCCTCTTTAATCTCTCCTATTTCTTCTTCTTCTTCTTCTTCTTCGTTCTTCTTCGTTATTCGTTTCTTCGTCTCCTCTATTTTCCTGGAATACGCCTCGACCCGTTTCCTCTCAAGTCGTAAACCTTCGTGTTCGTCCGAATTGACGCCGTTGGTTTTGAGTAAAACCGCGAACGCGAGCAAGCCGAGTCTCGTGCGTTCCAGTAACTTTTCCGCTTTTTGCAAAGACACCATTTTGCTCGAAGCAGAGGAAGGAGAGGTGATGCGCTTCTTGTCGTCTGTGTCCTCGTCCTCGTCGTTCGCGTTCGCAATCGCTTTTTCCATCGCGTCCAAGAACGCATCCATCTTTGCCACGTTCGCTTTCAGTTCTTCGTTATGTGTTCTCATCGCATCATCGTCATTCTTCTTTTTGGTCGTCGTCGTTCTCATCTCTCTCTCTCTCTCTCTCTCGTCTTTTCCTCCTTTTTCGCAACTAAACGCACGAAGAAGGTTTGAGTTGTTAGTAGTATTAGGTAAAATTCGAAGGTTTGTTCGGGGGCAGTTGTGTGTGGAAATCGAATCCAAATCACTTCACTGCATTCCCTCTCGCGAATAGTTTTCTGCTGCGCGCGTGGTTTGCGATACTACAAGAAGAACAAGAAGAAGAATGAGCCGGCGAAAGAATCCACATCCGCAGCGCGCGGTGAACGTAAAGACGGTGGTTGTGGGTGATGATGATGAAGAAGAAGAAGGAGGAGGAGAAGAACCGTTGGTGTTGTGTTTGCAAATACCACCTGACGAGGATGATGATGATGTTTTTGTTGTTGTTGATGATGATATTGATGACGATGAAGATGATGATGATGATGACGATGATGATGATGATGACGAT
>ERZ651776.174-NODE-174-length-95341-cov-5.038084_pt1 | contig 95341 bp, 92 predicted proteins | sample MGYA00514761_ERZ651776 | MGnify/ENA metagenome assembly ERZ651776 | reverse complement strand
TTATATTTTCTAAGTTAGATAAATATGCATTTATAGTCTCTAAATCTATTAATTTTTGTGGTATTAAAATAATTATACGTTTTATTAAGTTTTCTAACTCTCTCACATTACCTGGCCATTGATAATTTTTTAATTTAAACATAGCCTCAGCATCAATACTTTTTTTATCCGATTTGTCTTCGGTAAATTTAGCAATAAAATGATTAATTAATAATGGTACATCATCAGATCTTTCTCTTAAAGGAGGAACAAAAATTGGAACAACATTAAGCCTATAATATAAATCTTCTCTAAAAAGCCCATCATTAATCATATCGGCTAAATTTCTATGAGTCGCAGTAACAATTCTGATATTCGTGTAAATTAATTTTTTACCACCAACTGCTGTAAAACATCCGTCTTGTAAAACTCTTAAGAGCCTAGTTTGAGCTTCTATAGGCATATCTCCTATTTCATCTAAAAATAATGTCCCTCCATCTGCTAATTCAAATTTACCCTTGCTTTTTTTATCAGCTCCGGTAAATGCACCTCGTTCATAGCCAAACAATTCTGATTCTATTAATTCTCTTGGGATAGCTGCCATATTAATTGCAATAAAAGGATCGTTTTTTCTAGAGCTATAGTCATGTAAAGCCCTAGCAATAAGCTCTTTACCTGTTCCGCTTTCACCTCTTATCATTACTGTTAAATCAGATGCAACTACTTTTGCTAATATTCTATATACTTCCTGCATAGCTGCTGATCTGCCAATTATAGGCAAATCATCGTCTAGTACACTCTCCGTATCTTGCTTATTTAAATTATTTTTATCAGAATTAAATGCTTTTATAACTACAGATAAAACTTTATCCAGATCAAATGGTTTGGGGAAATATTCATAAGCACCTCCAGCACTTGCATCAATTGCAGTTTTTATAGTATTTAAACCACTCATAATTAATACAGGCAAATCAGGTCTAATTTCTTGGATTAAAGGTAGTAAATCTAATCCATTTGAATCTTCCATAACTACATCTGTTATAATAAGGTCCCCTTCTCCGCTTTCTATCCAAGAAAGAAGAGTCTTACCCTTATTTGTTGATTTTGTGGTAAAACCCGACCTATTAAATTTTTTTTCTAAAACTAACCGGATAGCATTATCATCATCCGCTATAAGAATTAACGGTTTTTTCATTTTTTTGCTTCCTCTAAGGTTGGAAATAATACAGTAAAAATTGTAGTTTTATCGCTTTTTACTTCTATTATTCCTCCATGCTCTTCTACAATGCTCGAAACTATTGATAAACCTAAACCTGAACCACCATATTTACTTGTAACAAATGGTTCGAATAGATGAGACCTAATTCCTTCTGGTATACCTGGTCCATTATCTATTATATTAACAAATATTGGTAACTTTAGCCTATTGTTACTCCCAGATACTTTAATATTAAAGCCGTGACGGTATCCAGTTTGGATAGTAATAACTCCATCTTTCTTTGACTCTGCAGCATTTTTCACTAAATTTAAAAAAACTTGTATTAAAGAATTCATATCCCCATATATTTCAGGTAAGGAAGGATCATATAATTCAATAATATTACAGTTTTTAGCAAAGCTAGCTTTAGCTAACCTATTAACTCTCTGAAGTATATCATGAATATTTATTTTAGTTCTATTTACTATATTATTATCAGAAATTGATCCTACTCTATTAACTAATTCTCCTATTCTATCAACTTCATTTACAATCAAAGATGTTAAATCTTTATCTTCATCACTGACCACATCTTCTAATAATTGCGCAGCACCTTTAATTCCAGATAATGGATTTTTAATTTCATGAGACATTAATGCAGATAAACCAGAAACAGAATGAGTGTACTTTTGCACAACCCTTCTATCTATCTGTTCTGCTATAGACCTTTTATGTAAACATAAAATTATATAATTATCATTATATAATCCTGCTTCTATATCCACAAGAATTGGCTTTTTATTTAAATCATTAATTGTAATATCATATTGTGTAGCGCTGTATTTTTGTTTTACAACCTGATTAATTAAAGAATAAATCTGGTTATCAATAGATAAAAAATTTTTTAAATTTTTATTAGATAAGCTGTTACTAGCTTCTCCAAGTAAGGTTTCAGCTGCATAATTAATAAATACTATATTATATTTATAATCTACAAGAAGTATTGCTGCAGGAATATTATTAAGTAATATATTAAAATCTACATTATCTTTAATGGATTCCTTATTGTTCTTCATAATTGATATCACCTTAATTTTAATAAAATTGCCTATTAATTAGGCATATTAATGAATAAATATGTTTTAGTCTATCTATATATATATATATAAGTTTAATATTTTATGGTAAATTATATAAAAAATATTGAGATAATATGAAAAAAAAAATAAATACAATAGCTATAATACTAGCAAGTGGTTTAGGCAAAAGGTTTGACAGTAATATACTTAAGCAATACCAAATAATCAACAATAAAGCTGTTATATGTCATTCTGTAAATACCTTTAAAAAGAATCCTAACATTACTAAGGTTATAGTTGTTATAAATAAGAGCCATCAAAAACAAGCAAATAAACACTTAAATAATATTAGCTCAATTAATATAATTCATGGCGGAATGACCAGACAAGAATCTGTCCATAACGCATTAAAATATATAGAAAAATTTAAACCTATAAATGTTTTAATACATGATGCTGTTAGACCAAATATTGACAACAGTATTATTAACCTAGTTCTAAAAAATCTTGATAACTATAATGCTGTTGTGCCAGTGGTAAAAGTGACAGACTCTGTAAAAGAAATTTCAAGAAATATAATTACTAAACATATAGATAGAGAAAACCTCATTTTAGCACAAACACCACAAGGTTTTAAGTTCAAAGATATTTTAACAAAACATAATAAAAATAAGAAAAAAAATTTAACAGATGATTCTACTTTATTTAGTAAAGTATATACAGTTCCTGGAAATACTTATAATTTAAAAATTACTAATAAATCTGACTTAAAAAATTTAAGAAAAATTATGTTCAACCAAAAAAAATATATACAACTTTCAGGTATGGGTATCGATATTCATAAATTTGATAATAAAAAAACAAATTATCTACGTCTAGGAGGGATAGATATTAAATTTAATAAGGGTTTAAAAGGACATTCAGACGCTGACGTAGTATTACATGCTCTGGTAGACTCCATACTAGGCTGTATTTCAGGCGGAGATATAGGTAGTATATTTTCTGACAAAGATCCAAAATGGAAAAATACAAATTCAGAACTTTTTGTAGAGCATGCTATATCTATGTTAATACAGAATAAATGTGTTTTGCTTCATACCGATATTACTATTATATGTGAAGAGCCTAAAATATCTCAATATAGAGAAAAAATGAAGGATAATATTGCAAGAATGTTAAATATTTCTAATAATAATGTTTCTATCAAAGCTACGACTTCTGAAAAGCTAGGGTTTTTGGGCAGAAAAGAAGGTATTATGGCTCAATGTTTAACAACTATATCTAGGCCAGCTTAATATGAAGAAAATTAATCTTAACACCATGTTTGTTTCTGTGTGTGGTATAGGTTTCATACCTATTGCCTCTGGAACATTTGGTTCATTAGCAGGGTTAGTGATAGGATATTTTTTAAACTTATTAAGCTATAATTTATTTTTTTTATTTATACCGACATTATTTATATTGGGAGTAATTGCCTCTAACACTTATCAGAAGGTGACAGGAGAAAAAGATTCAAGTGTAATTGTTATAGATGAAGTTGTAGGACAATTAATAGCAATGATGTTTGTGATGGATAATATAGTATTAGTATTTATCTCATTTATTATTTTTAGGATATTTGATATATTAAAGCCTTGGCCTGCTTCATATGCAGATAAAAAAATGAGCGATGGTTTTGGAGTAATGTTAGACGATGTATTTGCAGGAATTTATGCTGCTATACTAGTATGTTTAATTGGTAGTATTATATAAAATGATATTAGATTTAGAAAACTTATCTAAAGAATTAGTAATAAAGTTAAAACTTAATAGTTTGAAATTAGGAACAGCAGAATCATGTACAGGAGGTATGATAGCTCAATACCTTACTATGCATACTGGATCATCAGAAATATTTAGTTGTGGATTGGTAACTTATTCAAACGAGTCTAAAATTAATCTCTTAGGTATTAAAGAGTTAGAAATTAAAAAATATGGTGCTGTAAGTAAAGAAGTTGCTTCTGCTATGGCTTTAAATTTATTAAAACAAAATAATATTGATATATCAATTGCTGTTTCAGGAATAGCTGGTCCAGGTGGCGGCACAGAAGAGAAACCTGTGGGATTAGTTCATCATGTTATGGCTATAAAAAATAAACTAATACACAAAGAGCTTATTTATAATGGAGATCGAGAAACTATTCGAAAACAAACAGTTCAAACATGTTTAAAGTTAATTTTAAGTGAAATAAGTCAATTATAATTTTAAATAAATTATTTATACAAATCATATGCACGATCCTCAAAAGCTGTAATCATTTTTTTTGAAGCTTTTTCAAATAACTTCCCAATAATATTTTGTAAAATCAAAGATTTAAACTGAAACTCAATTGATAAATTTATTTCACATTCTTGTTCAGATATATAATTTATTTCCCATATATTATTCATTTTTTTGAAAGCTCCACTAATAGCCTCAGAACAAACTTTATTAGATTCTATAAGTGTTACTTTACTTGTAAAAGTTTCTTTAATAAATTTAAAACCAATCTCCATATCAGAAAAAAATATATCATTAGATTTATTATAAATACTAGTTGAGACACACCATGGTAAAAACTCTGGATACTTGGAAACGTCAGATATTAAATCAAACATCTGTTTTTTTGAATAATTCATTTTTTTTTTAACAGAATATTTAAACATTTAAGCTAAAATTTCTTGCTAACTTCAGTTTTTTAAAATCATCATCTGCATGATAGGAAGATCTAGTAAGGGGAGAAGAAGAAACTAATAAAAAACCCATTTTGTATGCTAATTGTTTTAAATGATCAAAGTCTATTGGTTTCAAATATTCTACAACTGGTAAATGACCTTTTGTTGGCTGCATATATTGGCCAATTGTAACAAAATCAACAGAAGATCCTCTAAGATCATATAATAAACTTTCTATTTCTTTTAATGTCTCTCCTAAGCCAACCATTATTCCTGATTTTGTAAATACAAATGGATCAATATCTTTAGCTAATTTTAATATGCTTAAACTATGTTGATAGTTTGCTCCCCTTCTAACCTTTTTGTATAGCCTGCTAACAGTTTCTAAGTTGTGATTAAAAACATCTGGCTTTGCATTTATAACTTTTTCTAATGCTCCTATTTTTCTTTGAAAATCTGGTGTAAGAACTTCTATAGTAGTTCTTGAAGAAATTTTTCTAATTTCCTTAATGGAACTAACAAATTGTGAAGCCCCTCCATCTATTAGATCATCTCTATCAACAGAAGTTATTACTACATGTTTCAAATTTAATTGCGATATTGCAATTGCTAACCTCTTAGGTTCTAATGAATCAATAGCATTAGGGTTCCCTGATTTTATATTACAAAAACCACATTTTCTGGTACAGACATCTCCCAAAATCATAACAGTTGCATGACCTTTATCCCAACATTCTCCAATATTTGGGCATGAAGCGGATTGACAAACAGTATTCAATTTTGCTTTATTAATTAAATCTTTTGTTGCCAAATAACCATTTGAAATCGGAGCCTTAACTCTAATCCAATCAGGTTTTTTTATATGTACTTCACTGATATTAGTTAAATGTGATCTAGATATATAATCTTCTTTAACTTTCTTGTTCACCATATAATTTTCCTTAATTATATATGTATAGCTCTATCATAAGCATCTAAAACTGATTCATGGATAGATTCAGATAAAGTAGGATGAGGAAATACAGTATTAAATAGGTCTGCTTCAGTTGCCTCTAGTTGCATAGCAATAGCGTAAGTTGAGATTAACTCTGTTACTTCTGGTCCTACCATATGAGCTCCTATTAACTCTCCATTATCCTTATTAAATATTGTCTTAACAAACCCATTAGACTCACCCAACGCTATTGCTTTTCCATTTCCATGTAATGGAAAAACACCAACCTTTAATTTTAAACCTAACTCTTTGGCTTTTTTTTCTGTTATACCTATACTTGCTACTTGAGGACGAGAATATGTGCATCCAGGTATTATTTTTTTATGATTAGAAGCTTCTTTAGGGTTAAAAATGTAATTAACTGCGTTAATACCTTCATGACTAGCTTTATGAGCTAACCAAGGTGCACCAGTAATATCACCTATTGCAAATATACCTTTTTGAGAAGTTTCACCAAAATAATTTGTAATAATTCTACCATCTTCTTGTTTAATATCTACTGTCTCCAGACCAATATTTTCAATATTTGCTTCAATTCCTACAGATACTATAGATTTTGAATATTTTTCCTTATAAATAGTACCATCTTCCATAGTAAATTCTGCATTCACATTATCTTTTAATGAAGTTATCTTTTTAATTTTAGTATTTGTAAGGATTTTTATTCCTTCTTTCTCTAATTTACTTCTTACAAATACAGATATATCTTTATCTTCATTAGGCAGAATGTGATTTTGAGCTTCTATTACTGTAACTTTCGTTCCAAAATCACTATAAAAACTTGCAAATTCAATACCTATAGCACCAGCACCTACTACTAAAATAGATTCCGGTTTTTTGTCAGGTATCATTGCTTCTTTATAGCTCCATATATTTTTACTATCTGATAAAAGACCATTAATATTTTTTGGCCTTGCTCCTGTTGCTAAAATTATATTTGATGCAGTATACAAATTATTATTAACAATTACTCTTCCAACTCCTGAAATTTTTCCACGTCCATTAATAACATCTATTTTATTTTTCTTTAATAGATATTCTACACCTTTTGATAGCTTATCGGCGATTTCTCTTGATCTGTTTATTATTAATTCCCAATCATACGAGCTATTCTCTACTTTTATACCAAAGTCTTTAGATGCTGATATAAGATGTTTTATTTCAGAAGATCTCAATAAGGCTTTTGTTGGAATACATCCCCAATTTAAGCAGACTCCTCCAAGTTGGCTTTCTTCTATAATCGCTGTTTTTAATCCTAATTGGCCAGCTCTAATAGCAGCTACGTAACCACCTGGTCCACTTCCTATAATAATTAAATCATAAGTATTGTCTTTAACCATAATTCACCTAAACAATCATTTTGACAGGATTTTCTATTAAACTCTTAAATTCTTTTAAAAGCCTTGCTCCAACTGCTCCATCTATAGCTCTATGATCTCCTGATAATTGACAGGTCATTATATTGCAAACTTTTATTTCATTATCAATAACAATAGGCTTTTTTGATATACTTCCTACCGCTAAAATACCTGATTGTGGAGGGTTTATTATTGCCGAAAAGCTATCAATTCCATACATGCCTAAGTTACTAATAGAAAAATTTCCTCCTTCATAATCTTCTGGTAAAAGTTTGCCTGCATTAGCTTTTGAAACAAAATCTTTCATTTGCACGGAAATATCTCGTAAATTTAAGTAATTAGCATTTTTTATTACAGGAGTAAATAACCCATCTTGAACGGCAATAGCTACACTTATATCAACAGAACCGAAAAATATCATTTCATCTTTACCCCAAGTACAATTTGCCTCAGGCACATTAAATAGTGCTGCAGCCATAGCTTTTATTACAAAATCATTAACTGATATCTTAAATTCTTTATCAAAAGTTTTGTTAATTTCTTCTCTAGATTTAATTAAATTATCTACGTTACAATCTATACTTAAATAAAAATGAGGAACTTCTCTTTTAGATATACTTAATCTCTCTGCAATAACTTTTCTCATTGAAGATGTTTTTTTACTTACATTATCTTTGCTCATAAAATTAGATTTATTTCTTAAGCTACTGTTTTTATTTAAGTAATTATCTAGGTCAGCTTTCACTATCCTGCCTCTTGGGCCACTTCCAACAATATGTTTTAAATCAATATTATTCTGTAAAGCAATTCTTTTTGCTAACGGACTGGCAGCAATTTTTTGACCTAAATTTTTAATAGTGACTTCGCCATCATTTACTACAGGATTATCAATTATTTTAGCAGTATTAACATCTACAACTTTTTTTTCTACCTCTCTAACTTCTTCTTCCTCTCTAACTTCTTCCATATCATTAACTTCATTTTTTTGCTCTACCACATTATTATCGGCTCTATCATGAGTATCTAATATATCTTTTATATCTTTTTCTGTATCATTCTTACTTTTTAAAATAGCTATTAATGAATTAACACCAATACCTTCTGTACCATCATTAAATAATATTTTTTCTAAAATACCTTCATCAACAGATTCTATTTCCATAGTAGCTTTATCTGTCTCAACTTCTGCAATGATATCGCCAGGTTTTACTTCATCTCCAATATTTTTACACCATTTTGCTAGACTACCTTCAGTCATAGTGGGTGACAATGCTGGCATCAGTATAGGTATTGCCATATTTATACTCCTCTTTATATTTAAAAATTCATAAACAATTTTTTCATAATTATATAAAACATTCTTATTTTTTAAATTGCAAAAAATAGTAAAACTATTAAATGAATCGCAATTTATATAAACTAATTAAAAATTTATTAGTATTAAATAGCTAATTTTTAATTATTTTAAAAAAATGACATGCATAGTTTTGCAACATTCTCCTTATTAGGAACACATAAATCTTCTAAATTTTTTGCATAGGGCAATGGCACATCAAGCGAAGAAATTCTTTTAGGAGGAGCATCTAAATAATCAAAAGCATTTAATGTAACCTGAGAAATAATTTCAGCTCCTATGCCAGAACTCATCCAACCTTCTTCAACAGAAATTATTCTGTTAGTTTTTTTTACTGAATTAATAATTGTTTTAATATCCAGAGGCCTTAAAGTTCTTAAATCTATTACTTCAGCACTAATATTATATTTTTCTAGTAAATCAGCCGCACCTAAAGCAGCACTTACTCCTCTTGAAAATGCTGTAATTGTGATATCTGAACCTGGTCTTTTTATACTAGCTGAACCTATAGGAATATTATAATCAATATCTGGAACTTCAAACACCTCATTATATAACAGCTCATTTTCTAAAAATATTACTGGGTTAGGGTCTTGAATAGAAGCACGAAGCAAACCTTTGGCATCAGTACTGTCGTATGGAGAAACAACTTTTAAACCAGGTATATTTGAGAATATTGAGCTTAAGTCGTGACTATGTTGTGCTGCAACTTGCAAGGCAGAGCCATTTGGTCCTCTAAAAACAATAGGAACATTTACAAGTCCCCCTGACATATAATTTGTCTTTGCAGCAGAATTAATAATTTGGTCTATTGCTTGAAAAGCAAAATTCCATGTCATAAATTCTACTATAGGTTTCAAACCTGAAATCGCCGCACCAATAGCTAAGCCTGTGAAACCTGCTTCAGTAATTGGAGTATCAATAATTCTTTTTTCTCCAAATTCTGCTAGTAATCCTTGGCTAACTTTATATGCACCCTCATATTCTCCAACTTCTTCACCTATCAAAAAAACATCAGAGTCTGCTCTCATTTCCTCAGCAATAGCATCTCGTATTGCAGTTCTAACTGCTAATTTTGTCATTTTAAAACCTAACTCGATAAAACATTATTATACAATTCTTCTTCTTTTGGAACTTCTGCCTTCGTAGCTTTTTCAGCTAACTCAGAAATTTCTAACCTAATATTACTATCAATTTTACTTAAATCATCCTCATTAAGTATTTTTTTAGTTAATAATTGATTTTTTATATATTCTATTGGATCTTGTTCTTCTCTCATTTTTTGAACTTCTTCCCTTGTTCTATACTTAGCAGGGTCAGACATAGAATGCCCTCTATACCTATATGTTTTCATTTCCATTATAATAGGACCATTCCCTTCTCTAACCCATTTAACTGCTTTTAAACCAGCAAGATAAACTGAAATTGGATTCATACCGTCTACAGCAAAACCTGGAATCCCAAAAGATTCTCCATGTTTACTTAGATCATTTCCAGCACTAGCTCTTTTTGTAGAAGTGCCCATACCATATTGGTTATTTTCTATACAAAATATAACAGGCAACTTCCATAGTGCGGCCATATTATATGATTCATATACTTGCCCTTGGTTAGCTGCTCCATCCCCAAAATATGTTAGCGATAATGACTTACTTTCATTATACTTAAAAGTAAAAGCTATCCCTGTACCAATAGGAACCTGTGCTCCTACAATGCCATGACCTCCCCAAAAATTTTTACTTGGATCAAACATGTGCATTGAACCACCTTTACCAAGGGATACACCATCTTTTTTACCCAACAACTCACATAATATTTTATATGGTGATGCTCCACGTGATACCATATGTGCATGACATCTATAGCCTGTAATTACAGCATCATTCGGCCTTATTGCAGCTTCCATTCCAACTGAAACTGCTTCTTGTCCTATATATAAATGACAAAACCCTCCTATTAATCCTAAACCATATAATTGACCAACTCTTTCTTCAAAACGCCTTATGTAAAGCATTTTTTTATAAAAACTTTTAATCATATCTGAGGTGATTATATCTTTACTGAAATTATCATAAGTATTTAACAAATTACTTTCAGAAGAATAACTTTCTTGATAATTATTAATTGACATACCTGGGGGTAAGAAACCTAATGGGACCTCTAGACCCGATATGACAAGAAGCTTAATAATAGCAGACTTCCATCTATCTGGAATACCTTGTTGCTTCCATGAGTATACTGTTTTCTCGTTAAGTGATTGATTTGTGAATTCACTTAAAGCTTTAGCTAAACGTCTACCACCACCTAAACCTTTAATTAATGAAGAAAAATCTTTATCCTGTTTCATACAGAATAAATTATATCAAATAAAGAATAAGTCAAATAATTACTATTCTGTACTCAGAACAATCTCATCTTCATTAGAATAACCTAATTTAGTCCTAACTAATTCATCTAATAGATCTATATTCTGCTTAGAATTATTTAATTTTAATACCATCAATTCTTTAAATACTAGTTCTTTTTCTTTTTCTAAAAGAATTTCTGAACTTTGCTTTACAAGCTGAATTTTGTCTGCCAATGGGCTTAAAGATATGCTTCCATTTAAAAAGTGAAACATGAAATATGCTGATGCAAAAAATATGCAAGTTTTGATAAATATATTTTTAATTAATATATAATTTTTACTATCTATCTTATTAGAACCAATCATTTTTATACTGAATCATTTACTATGAAATTAGTCAAGTTTATCTATAAAAAAGTTTATTCTGATTATAGGAAGCTTTGCCACCAAGTAATTCTTCAATTCTAATCAGTTGATTGTATTTAGATAGTCTATCTGACCTTGATAGTGAACCTGTTTTAATTTGTCCTGCATTTGTTGCTACTGCTAAATCTGCAATAAAATTATCCTCTGTTTCACCTGACCTATGGGAAATCATTGATGTATATGAAGCTTCAGTTGCCATATTTATTGCTTTTATTGTTTCTGTTAATGTGCCTATTTGATTTAATTTTATTAAAATTGAGTTAGCAATCTTTTTGTTTATTCCTAATTGCAACCTGGCCGTATTGGTAACAAACAAGTCATCTCCTACTAATTGAACTCTATCTCCCATTTTAGCTGTTAGTTTTTTCCATCCTTCCCAATCATCTTCTGCTAAACCATCTTCTATAGAAATTATAGGATATTTTTTACTTAAATCATCTAAGAAATATACTAATTCTTCAGAATTAAACTTTTTATTTTCTCCATCTAATGTATAAATTTTACCATCATAAAATTCTGTAGAAGCCACATCTAAAGCAATAGATACATTTTCTCCAGGTTTATAGCCTGCTTTTTCTATAGCCTTCATAATATAATTTATAGCTTCACTATGACTTGATAAATCCGGAGCAAAACCACCTTCGTCACCAACCGCTGTCGAATAACCTTTATCAGTCAGGATTATTTTTAAGGATTGGAAAACCTCTGCTCCACACCTTAATGCTTCACTAAAAGAACTAAAGCCATAAGGAACTATCATTAATTCTTGAAAATCTAATTTATTATTTGCATGCACACCACCATTAATAATATTCATAAATGGTATTGGTAGAAGATTACTTGCTTCATTACCTATATATTTAAACAAAGGAATATTTAAAAAATTAGATGCTGCTCGAGAGCATGCAAGTGATACGCCTAATATACTATTACCCCCTAAATTACTTTTATCTTTTGTGCCATCTAGTTCAATTAAGATATTATCTATACGTTCCTGGTCTAAACTGTTTGCTCCTTCAAGAGAACTTGATATTTTAGTATTTACTATTTCTACTGCTTTTTTAACTCCTTTTCCAAAAAACCTACTATCATTATCTCTTTTCTCAACAACTTCATATGCACCTGTTGATGCACCTGAAGGAACAGATGCACTTCCCTTAATGTTTCCTTCTAAAAAAACATCTACTTCTAAAGTAGGGTTTCCTCTACTATCAATAATTTCTCTTCCATGTATTTTTTGAATAATACTCATTATTATTCCAATCTATTTACTATAAAATATTTTTTGCAACTTTATCATGTTTAATTAAAGTTTCTAGGAGTCCTTTTACCTTATTTAAAGGCATCATATTAGGGCCATCACTCGGAGCATTATCAGGATCTTCATGCGCTTCCATAAATATTGCTCCAACCCCTATAGCAGCTGCGGCAGTTGCTAAGGTAGGAACAAATTCTCTTTGACCACCTGATTTTTCACCTAATCCACCTGGTTGTTGAACAGAATGTGTTGCATCAAACACAACAGGATGTCCAATTTTTTTTAAAATTGGAATAGACCTAAAATCAGATATTAAAGTATTATATCCAAAACTAACTCCTCTCTCACATATCATAACTCCCCCACTTCCGTTATTAACTATTTTATCAACTACATTTTTCATATCCCAAGGTGCTAAAAACTGTCCTTTTTTAACCATAATTGGTAAGTTAGTTTTAGAAGCCTTTATAAGCAAATCAGTTTGCCTACATAAAAAAGCAGGAATTTGAATAATATCAATAACATTTGCTATAATGGGTATTTGTTCTTTTTCATGAATATCTGTAATAACAGGGCACCCAATAACTTCTTTTATAGAAGAGAATATTTCCAAGGACTCCTCAATCCCAGGGCCCCTTGAAGAATTAAGGGATGTTCTGTTAGCTTTATCAAATGAAGATTTATAAATAAACTGTAAGCCTAAAGAACTACAGATTTTTGCTAACTCTTCTGCTGTTCTTAATGCATGATCCTTACTTTCTATAACACAAGGCCCTGCTATTAGAGTAAATTGCTTATTATTATTTATAACTAAATCTTTAACTTTTACATCTATACTCTTATTCATTTTTTTACTTTGTTTTCTTTGTTGCCTCAATAAAAGATTTAAATATAGGGTGAGGTTTAAATGGCCTAGATTTTAGTTCTGGATGAAACTGTACCCCTAAGAACCAAGGGTGTGCTTTTAACTCTATTATTTCTGGCAATGACCCATCTGGAGATTTACCTGAAAATATTAAACCTTTTAAACTTAATTTTTTTTCATATTCTGCATTTACTTCATAGCGATGTCTATGTCTTTCTTTTATATTAGCGCTTTTATATATTTTATATGCCAATGTATTTTTTTCAATTTTGCACGGGTATGCTCCAAGCCTCATAGTACCACCAACATCAGATTTTTTTGATCTAATTTCTTTTTTTCCTTCTCGTAACCATTCTGTTAATAAGCCTATTACATTATTGTCAGTATTTGCAAATTCAGATGAATTAGCATCTTTTAATTTCAAAACATTACGAGAAAACTCTATAACAGATAACTGCAAACCCAAACATATACCTAAAAAAGGTATCTTATTTGTACGGGCATACTTAATTGCATTAATTTTGCCTTCAATACCTCTTTCCCCAAATCCACCAGGAACAATTATAGAATCTATACCTTTTAGCTCTTTATTAATATTATTATTCTCAAGTATTTCAGAGTTTATCCATTTAATATTAATTCCAATATTATTTGCGAGCGCACCATGTACTAGAGCCTCATATAAAGATTTATATGCATCTGGAAGGTCAGTATATTTTCCAACTATTCCTACAACTATAGTACTCTTTACATTATATGCTGCTTTAACAATATTCTTCCATTTTATAAGGTTGATATTCTTAGGTTTAATAGAAAAATGTTTTAGAACTTGTAAGTCTAATTTTTCCTTATGATAGACAATAGGTACACTATAAATATTATTTACGTCTAGTGCTTGTATCACATCCTTGGAGGACACATTACAAAATAAAGCAATTTTATCTATTTGATTAATATCTATCTCTCTATCACACCTACATAAAAGAATATTTGGTTGTATCCCAATTTCTCTTAATTCTTTTACAGAATGTTGTGTAGGCTTTGTTTTCTGTTCATTTGAGGTAGATATATATGGAACTAAAGTAAGATGAATATATATTGCTTTCTTTTTGCCTACTTCATTTCCGAATTGTCTAATAGCTTCTAAAAAAGGCAGGCTTTCAATATCTCCTACGGTTCCTCCAATCTCCACTATAATAAAGTCTGTTTTTTCTATATCTTTTGTAATAAAAGATTTTATTTCATCTGTGACATGAGGAATTACTTGGACTGTACTTCCTAAATATTTACCTTCACGTTCTTTATTAATTACATTTTGATAAATTCTTCCAGTTGTAATGTTATCACTCTGTCTGGCAGGTACTCCAGTGAATCTCTCGTAATGCCCTAGATCTAAATCTGTCTCTGCACCGTCATCTGTAACAAAGACTTCACCATGTTGATAAGGACTCATAGTTCCTGGGTCTACATTAATATAAGGGTCTAATTTTTTTATTCTTACTGAATAACCTCTAGCTTGAAGTAATGCACCTAAAGCGGCTGCAGAAATACCTTTACCTAAAGAAGAAACAACACCCCCTGTAACAAATATATACCTTGAATTATGCATAAATCACCTTGATTATATATAACTGCAATATATACAGCATAAATTATTCTGCTTTAGGAGGAGTAAGACTATCTTCAACTTCTTCAATTTTAATCAAGGGAGAATCAAATTCAGAATCAATTGTATTTAATATACCATTTTCATCTTTATTAGATCTACTTTCTATTATTGCTAATACCAAACTTGTAACCATAAAAAGAGCTGCGAAAATTGCAGTCAGTCTTGTTAAAAAATTTGCAGAACCCTGGTTCCCCATAATCCCACTTAAAGACATACCTCCGCCTAATCCACCTAATGCTCCTCCATCACTTCTTTGCAAGAGAATAAATACAATTAAGCCTAATGCTAGTAAAACATGAACTGCTAATATTATATCTGCCATATCAAATCCTATTCTATAATAATTATTATTATTAATTTACCATTAAACAAATTTCTGAAAACTCTTCTGCTTTTAAAGAAACTCCACCTATTAATAGCCCACCTATGTTAGTACATGAAAAAATTTCTTCTGCATTACCTTTATTAACAGAACCTCCATATAAAACTTTTATACTATTATCCATTTTATTGTCAGATAGCCATTCTTTTATCATATTAAGCATTTCATTAATAGATGAATTATCTGGGATTTTTCCTGAACCTATTGCCCAAATTGGTTCATAAGCCAATACACAATTATTTTTATGAATATTTTTTGGCACAGATTCATCTAATTGCTTTTTTATAACTTCCAAAGCCTTTCCATCATCTCTAGATTTAGAATCTTCACCAACACAAATTATTGGTATTAAATTACTATCTAAAGCACTATTTGCCTTACATAAAATGTCTTTATTAGATTCTAATTTTTCTAACCTTCTTTCTGAATGACCTACTATAACATATTTACACCCCGTATCAAACAACATATTAGCAGATACATCCCCTGTATAGGCCCCAGATTTATGCATACTACAATCCTGTGCTCCTAAGCTTAAAATACTATTTTTTACTATATTATTAACAGAGTCTAAACAAATATGACTTGGAAATATTGCAACATCACAATTTAACTTTTTATTAACTAAATGCTTAATTATCAAAGAAGATAAATTTGTTGCTTCCTCTATATTACAGTTTAACTTCCAATTTCCTGCTATCAACAAAACAAACCCCACTAAAATCAAAAATAATAATTTGTTTTAACTTATAAATAAAGATACAACAAAAGATTAAATATATTTTTATATATGCTATTTATAACGAAAATAACAATAATAATATATTATAATATAATTTAATGATGGAAAATATAATGCTAAACACTTTAAAAAGTAAAATTAAGTCAATTTTTTTAAAATTATTCCTCCTATTGCTAGCAGCAAGTTTTGCATTGTGGGGTGTAGGTGATATTTTTTCATCAAGAAATAATCCTGAAGTAGCAAAAGTAGGAGAATTAGGCGTTACTGCAAATGAATTTATAGAAACATATCAAAGGATTATTTCTGAGCTAAACAAAAATACAGATGGACAAATAACAGAAGAGGTTGCTCTATCTCTAGGCTTACCAAAACAAACACTAGCACAATTAATTAATGAAAAAGTTATAGATATAGAGGTTGATAAAGCAAATATTACTGTACCTGATGAATACTTAAAAAAATTAATCCTTTCATCTAACATGTTTAAAGATCAGTTTGGTGCATTCAGTAAACAGCAATTCCAATATGTATTAAGGCAATTAGGAATGGATCAAGAAAAATATTTTAACGAAATAAAAAAGTCTATTTTAAGAGATCAAATTAGATCACCTTTTTCTTATTCTAATGACTTATCACCCATCGTTAAAGAAATTTATTACAGCATAAGGAATGAAAGCAGAACTGTAAAAGTTATTAATATTCCAGTGTCTACATATAAGGCATCTATTACTCCATCAGATACAGTAATTCAAGATAAGCTTATTAGAGATAAAGAATTATATTCAAAACCAGAATTAAGAAGCTTTTCTTTTATTTCATTAAAACCTGATGATCTTTTAAATACTATAAATATTAATGATGCTGATTTAAAAACAGAATATAATAATTATCCAAATAAATATAATACTGCAGAAAAAAGAGAAGTTTTTTTAGTGAACTTTCAAGATGAAAATGAAGCAAGTGAAATATTTAAAAAAATGAATAATAATATTGAAGAATCCAACCTCTCAGAACAGTTTATGAATGTAATAGAAAATAACACAAATAAAGACCCAGAAGAATCAAAACTAGGTTTAATAGAGTTTAAAGATTTGCCGAATGAAGTGTCTTCAAGTATTTTTAAAGCTGAGATAAATAAGATCGTAGGACCAGAAAAAACTCCTTTTGGTTGGAGATTATTTATAGTAAGCAAAGTTATACCTGAAGTAACTAAAACATTTGAAGAAGTAAAAGAAAAAATTGAGAAAGAATTAAAAGTTAATATAGCTTTAGAAAAAATGTATGACTTAGGAAATACTTTTTATGATGAAGTAGCGGCAGGCAATAATATTCAAGATGCTGCAATGACAATTGATGCAAAAATATTAAATTTTAATAATGTAGATATGAATGGTATGGGAGAAGATGGAGAAATAATTAATGACTTACCTCCATACCCAGGATTAATGCAAACAATATTTGATGCCAATATAAATGAGCCTTCAGAATTAATTAGTACTATTGGCAACACAATATATGCCATACAAGTAGAGGAAGTAATACCTCAAAGAACAATGTCTTTTAATGAAGCTAAAGATATTATTATAAAAGATATTCAAAAAATAGAAAGTCAAAATTTAGCACTAAATACCGCCGAAGAAATAATTGTAAAAATTAACAACAACCAAGACATAGAAACATTAACTAATGAATACAATTTAATAGTATTAGAGGCTAATAATGTAAAAAAAGATGGATCAGGTTCAGAAGGTATTCTTAATGAAGAAGCACTGAGTGCTATATTTGATATTAAGAAAGGTCAAATTACAAATGCAATTAAGTATAATAATACATACATAATTGCTAAAGTAGAAGACATAAGTCCTGTTAATGAAATTAATAATGAAGATTTATTAAAAATTAATTTAAGCGTTTCTCAAAGTATAGCTAAAGATATTCAAGACCTATTTATCAATAATATTACAAAAGAACAAAAAATTAATGTTAATGAAAAATTATTAGATAGTTTATTCCAAAATAATAGTTAAGAAATATGATGTATCAACCAGATTATAAGATTTTTAAAAAGATACTAGATAAAGAAAAATCCCACGTAATTTGGACAACACTTGTTGCAGACCTTGATACTCCTGTTTCAGCAATGATCAGGCTTGGAGAGAATACACCATATTCTTTTCTTCTAGAATCTGTCGAAGGTGGAGATACGAAAGGAAGATATTCTATCTTAGGTTTAAACCCTGATTTAATATGGAGATCATATAAAAATAAAGCAGAAATTAATTATAATCCTGAGATATCTATAAATAATTTTATTCCTGATGATAAGGAAACATTTGCCTCATTAAGGCATTTAATGAAAATTTCTAAAATTAAAATTCCAAAAAATTTACCTCCAATGTCTTCTGGATTAGTTGGATATTTAGGTTTTGATAATATAAAATTAGTAGAAAATATACCCTCAAAGAATCCAAGTAGCCTAAAATTACCAGACGGCATTTTTATAAGACCTAAAATTATGATTATATTTGATGCAGTTGAAGATAAAATGACTATAATTACTCCGGTTTATGTGAATATAAAAAATAACCAAAGTAGCAAAGAACTTTATCAGAATTCATGCAAATATATTGATAATATTATTAATTTATTAAAGAGGCCTATTGATAACAAACATTTTAATAAAGGAAAAAATAATAATAAAAATAATGATATAACCTCTAATTTTACAAAAAGCCAATATCTAAAAATAATACAAAAAGCAAAAGATTATATTGTTGCAGGTGATATATTTCAAGTAGTTCCTTCGCAAAGGTTTCAAATGCCTTTCAACTTACCTCCATTTAATCTATACAGATCTCTTAGAAGGTTAAACCCTTCTCCATTTTTATATTATTTAAATTTTAATGACTTTTCTGTAATAGGATCAAGTCCTGAAATATTAGTTAGGGTAAGAGATAACAAAGTAACTATTAGACCTATAGCAGGAACAAGGCCTAGAGGAAAAACTACAGAAGATGATAATGCATTAGCAAATGATCTTTTAAATGATCAAAAGGAAATTTCAGAACATAGAATGCTTTTAGATTTAGCTAGGAATGATGTAGCAAAAGTATCAACTTCAGGAAGTTTAAATGTTACTGAAAAAATGATTATTGAACGCTATAGTCATGTAATGCATATAGTTTCCAATGTAGAAGGAAAGAAGCTTGATAATGTAGATTATTTAGAAGCGTTACTCTCTGGTTTTCCTGCTGGAACAGTCAGTGGTGCTCCAAAGATAAGAGCAATGGAAATAATAGATGAACTAGAAAACGATAAAAGAGAAGTTTATGGAGGATGCGTTGGATACTTTTCATCAGATGGAGCAATGGATACATGCATAACATTAAGAACCGCAATTGTTAAAGATAATAAAATGTATGTACAAGCCGGAGGAGGTATTGTGGCAGACTCTAATCCTGAAGACGAATACCAAGAAACTGTTAATAAAGCCAAAGCATTATTTAAAGCAGCGAATGAAGCTCTGAGATTTGCAAATGACTAATATTTTGAGAATAAAATAAATGTATATATTAATTGATAACTATGACAGCTTTACTCATATAATAAGACATTACTTAGATAAGAATAATACCAGTGTAGAAGTTTATAGAAATAATGCTATTTGTGCAAAAGACATAATTAAAAAAAAACCAAAAGGAATTATTATTTCTCCTGGCCCAAAAACTCCTAATGAGGCTGGAATTAGTCTAGAATTAATTAGATTAGCCTCAAAAAAAATACCTGTTCTAGGTATATGCCTAGGTCATCAATCTATAGCGCAGGCTTACGGTGGGAAAATAATTAGAGCAAAAAATATAATGCATGGTAAATTAAGTATGATTAATCATGATAATAGCTTAATTTTCAATAACATACCTCAAAACTTTCAAGCTACAAGATATCATTCATTAATTGTTGAAAAATCTTCTTTACCTAAAAACTTAGTAATCAATGCAACTTCAAAAGATGGATATATAATGGCCATTACAAATGTAAATGCTAAAGCATACGGTCTACAGTTTCACCCTGAAAGCCATGATACTGAGTATGGCTTTAAATTAATTAATAACTTTATAAAAATATGTGAAAAAAATGAATCCTATTAATAGGATAATGCCTAAATTAATGGATAACATTGACTTGTCTCGAAATGAGTCTGAAAATGTTTTTAATTACTTAACATCTGGAGATGCCTCAGAAGTGGAAATGGCTGCTTTTTTAGCAACTTTATCTGTAAAAGGATCTTCTTCAGAAGAGTTGATAGGAGCAGTAAATTCTTTAAAGCCTTATATTATAAATCCATTAAAATTAGATATAGAAACGATAGATATTGTAGGAACAGGTGGAGATGGATTAAAAACATTTAATATATCCACTGCGGTTGCATTTCTTGTTGCTTCTAATGGTCTATTTGTTGCAAAGCATGGTAATACAGCTGTTTCTTCAAAATCAGGAGCATCAGATGTATTAAAAGAGCTTGGAGTCAATATAAATATAGAAGAAGATCTCCTAAATAAGTGTTTAAAAGAGGCGAATATGTGTTTTTTATTTGCTCCAAATTATAATAAAGCTTTTAAAAATGTAGCCAAAGTTAGAAAAGAACTTACTTTCAGAACAATATTTAACTTATTAGGCCCATTATTAAATCCAGTTAGGGCTAAAAGACAATTATTAGGTGTATTTTCAAACAAATATTTAAAAGTTCTTGCGGAAACCTTGCAGGCACAAGATTCTATAAAATCATGGGTGGTTAATGGTTCTGATGGTATGGATGAAATAACATTAACTGGTAATACACAAATTGCAGAATTATCTAATAATAAAATAAAAGAATTTGAAATTAATCCTAAAAAATATAATTTTACTCTATGCAGCCCTGAATCCTTAATGGGAGGAGAACCTGCATATAACGCAAAAAAAATGCTTCATTTATTTGAGGGAGAAAAAAGTTCATATCGAGATATAGTGGTTTTAAATACAGCTGCAGCGTTTTGTGTGGCAGATAGCGTTAATAATTATGGAGATGGAATAGAATTAGCGCAAACACTTTTAGATGAGGGTAAAGCATTAAATACATTAAATAAATTAATAAAAGTAAGTAATCAATAAATGTCAGTTTTAAAACAAATATGTGATAATAAAATCTTAGAAGTAAATAATCTAAAGAAGAAAATTTCTAAAACACAATTATTAGAAACAATAAGAATGCAAGAATTGCCTAGAGGATTCAGAAAAGCGTTAAATAATAAACTTAAAAATAATAATTATGGATTAATTGCAGAAATAAAAAAAGCTAGCCCATCAAAAGGATTAATTAAAAGTGATTTTAACCATGTAAAAATAGCTGAGGATTACTTTAAAGGAGGAGCAGCATGCCTTAGCATATTAACTGAGGAAAAATGGTTTAAAGGCAGCATAAATTATTTAATAGATGTAAAAAAATATACAAAACTACCTATATTAAGAAAAGATTTTATATTAGACCCATGGCAAGTATATGAAAGCAGAAGTATTGGAGCTGATTGTATATTAATTATATTAGCAGCTGTTAATAATACTCTAGCAAAAGAATTAATTGATGTTTCAAATAGTTTAGGAATGGATGTTCTTGTAGAAACTCATAATGAAGAAGAAGTTCACAGAGCAATAAGCTTAAAAGCGAGTTTGATAGGTATAAATAATAGAAATTTAAAGACTTTAGAGATAGACCTAAATAATACTATAAAGCTCTCTAAATTAATCCCTGATCGTTGTGATATAATATGCGAAAGTGGATTAAATAATAATAATGATCTAAAAGATATGGAGAAAATTGGTATTATGAGGTTTTTAGTTGGTGAATCATTAATGAAAAGTGATAATATTGAATTAGCTACTAAAGAATTAATAAAAAGATAGTGAGAATAGAATGAAAAAAGATAATAAGTTTACGCATTTTGATAACGATGGAAAAGCTATCATGGTTGATATATCAGAAAAAAATGTAACAGAAAGATTGGCCTCTGCCATATCAAGTATCAGTATGAATAAAGAAACGTTAAATATGATTAAAAATGGCAGTGCAAAAAAAGGAGATGTATTAGGAATTGCAAGAATTGCAGGAATTATGGCTGCAAAAAAAACCTCTGAATTAATTCCTTTATGTCACCCAGTATCTCTTTCCTCAGTATCAATAAATTTTGAGATCGATGATAGTATGAATTCGATTAATATAATCTGTAATTGTAAATTAAATGGTAAAACAGGCCTAGAGATGGAAGCTCTCACAGCAGCGTCAATAACAGCCTTAACTATATACGATATGTGCAAAGCAGTAGATAGAGAAATGACAATTACTAAAACTCAACTTACCTATAAATCAGGCGGCAAATCTGGGACCTTTAAACGAAATGATTAAGGTTGAAGAGGCTATTAAAATTATTACTTCAAAAGCTAGCTCTTTAAAAAAAGAGACTATATCAGTAAAAAACAGTTTATCTAGAGTCAATTCTAATAATATATATGCAAATACTAATAGTCCTCCTAAAAATGTTTCTTCTATGGATGGTTTTGCCTTAAATATTTCTGATATTAACAATATAAATAAAAAAACTATTAAAATAATAGGAGAATCTGCTGCTGGTAATCCTTACTTAAAAAAATTAAAAAAAAATGAATGTGTAGAAATATATACAGGAGCTGAGGTTCCTCATGGCGCAAATTTAATACTATTACAAGAACGAGTAAAAATTAAAAATAGTCACATAATTAGCACTTCTCAAAATTATATAAAAGGACAATATATTAGAAAAAAAGGCAGCAACTTTAAAAACGGGTCTTTGATTATTAAAAAAAATAGTCTGATTACGAGTAGAGTTCTAGGGTTAATAGTATCTGCTAATCATATTAAGATTGATGTTTATAAAAAACCAAATGTAGCAATACTTGCAACAGGCAACGAGCTTATAAACCCTAATAAAAATATAAATAATCGTATTATATCCTCTAATACTCCTTTGCTTATATCTTTAGTAAATTTATTTGGAGGTAAAGCTCACGACCTTGGAATAGCAAAAGATACTTTAAAGTCCCTTGAAAATAAACTCATTAATATAAAAAAATTCGATATATTAATTACCACTGGTGGGGCATCAGTAGGAAAACATGACTTAGTTAAAGATGCTTTAAAAAAATTAGGTATGCAGCTAATATTTTGGAAAGTTGCAATGAGACCAGGAAAACCTCTTATATTTGGTAAATTGAATAAAACATTAATATTAGGCTTTCCAGGTAATCCAGTTTCTACATTTGTTAGTGCTTTAATTTTTTTAAGACCCTTAATCAATAAATACTTATGCATTAAAAATAGTCATTACATTAGAACAGGTCAGCTCATAAAACCTTTAATTGCTAATGATGAAAGGGAAGAATATTTAAGAGCTAAAATATTATTAGAAAACAATATATATAAAGTAGAAGCACTTATAGGTCAAGATAGCTCTATGACATCTTACTTAAGCAATGCTAATGGATTAATAATTAGAAAACCTTTTGATAAGGCATTAAAACAAGGCAGCAAAGTTTCCATATTAGTTTTTTCTGATATTCACCCTAGCATTTAATTTCTTATAAACTTGACAGAGCTTATAAAATTAATGATAAATGTTTATGTTTTGTTCTAATTATATTGATTGGAAATTAAATGCTTACTGAAAAGCAAAAAGAATTATTAGATTATATAACTTTAACAAATAAAAAACGTGGTATATGCCCCTCTTATGAAGAAATGAAAAACAGATTAAACTTAAAGTCAAAATCTGGTATTCATAGAATAATTTCAGCTTTAGAAGAAAGAGGATTCATTAGAAAACTTGCAAACAAAGCAAGAGCCATAGAAGTAATAGAAACAAATATATCTATTTCTAAATCTCAAGATATTACAAATAGAGTTATAGAGATACCACATTATGGTAAAATTGCTGCTGGAACTCCTATAGAAGCAATTTCAACAAGCTCTTCATCAATAACTACCCCTCTAAATATGATTAGAGCGGGAGAGCATTACGCACTGGAAATATCAGGAGACTCCATGATAGACCTTGGTATAAACAACAAAGATATAGCTTTAATAAAAAAATGTAAGATAGCAAATAATGGAGAAATTGTAGTAGCATTAATAGACAAAAGTGAAGCAACACTAAAAAAATTTAAAAAAACATCTTCAAATATTGTACTTATTCCCGCAAATGATCTATATCAAACACAAACATACGAATATTCTAGGGTTGAAATACAAGGTATTCTAGTTGGAATTATGAGAAAATACTAATTCTTAGATAATTCATCTAATAAAAATAAAAATATAATAATTTAACTTGGTAGTATTGATATGAAAGTAGTTACAAGATTTGCCCCCTCACCTACTGGTTTTCTTCATATAGGAGGAGTAAGAACAGCTTTATTTAATTGGTTGTTTGCAAAACACCATAATGGCTCTTTTAAATTAAGAATAGAAGATACAGATATAAAAAGGTCTACAGATGAGGCAAAGGAAGCTATAATTAATGGTTTAAAGTGGTTGGAACTTAATTGGGATGATCAAATAGTTTATCAATCAGAACAAATAGAGAGACATAAAGCTATAGGAAAAGAGCTCTTAAAGCTTGGGCATGCTTATAAATGCTATTGTTCACCTGAAGAGCTTTCTGAGATGCGAGAATTAGCTAAAAAAGAAAAAAGAGCACCTAAGTATAATGGAAAGTGGAGAGATAAAGACTTATCTGAAGCTCCTAAAGATATAAAACCAGTTATTAGAATTAAATGCCCACAAACTGGTACTACAGAAATAAATGATATTGTTCAAGGAAAAATAGTTATTAATAACAGTGAATTAGATGATTTTATTATTCTAAGATCTGATGATACTCCTACATATATGTTATCAGTTGTGGTAGATGATTACGATATGGAAGTTACACATGTTATAAGAGGAGATGATCATTTAACAAACACACTGAGACAAAAGCATATCTACTCAGCTTTGAATTGGAAGTTGCCAATTTTTGCTCATATACCATTAATTCATGGAATGGATGGTGGTAAATTATCAAAAAGACATGGGGCATTAGGAGTAGAAACATATAGCAATATGGGTTATTTGCCAGAAGCTATGCTAAATTATTTACTAAGGCTAGGTTGGTCTCATGGAGATAAAGAAATTATATCTAGAGAAGAAGCTATAAAATTATTCAATTTAGAAGCAATAGGAAGGTCATCTGCTAAATTTGACTTGGATAGAGTTTCTAGCATTAATGCGGTTTACATAAACCAAAAAAGTAATAATGAATTAGCTTTAAAAATAAAAAATATATATAAAAATATGGATGTTGTAATTGAAGATAAGCATTTATTATTAATTGAGAATGGAATGAATGGCTTAAAAGCAAGATCTAGAACTTTAAATGAACTCGCTGAAATGTCTAGTTTTTATATAGAATCCTCTCCTATAAAATTAGATGATAAATCTAAAAAAGTATTAAATAAAGATGCAATTGAGTTATTAAAAAGTTATCATATCCATTTAAGTAAATTAGAAATATGGAAAGAAAAGAACATAGAAGATGATATAAAACTATATTGTGAAAAGAATGAATTAAACCTTGGCAAGCTTGCACAGCCTTTGAGAGCAGCAACAACAGGAAAATCAGTCTCTCCTGGTTTATATGAACTAATGGAAGTATTAGGGAAGACAGAAACACTTAAAAGAATAATAAACATTAATAATTAATACTTCAAATATTGCATAGTTAGATTAGATAACTATAATGCAAATTCTAAAATAGATGTTTAAAAATTGGAAAATGTATGTCTAATAAAAAATCAAAAGTTGCAAATTTAATTCTTCCCAACGGAAGAAAATTTGAACTGCCTATTCATTCGGGCACTATAGGTCCTGATGTAATAGAAATTAAAAAATTATATGCTGACACTGATCATTTTACATATGATCCTGGTTTTACAAGTACCGGATCTTGTAAATCAGACATAACATATATTGATGGCGATAAAGGAGTTCTATTGCATAGAGGTTATAGAATAGAGGACCTTGCAGAAAATTGTGACTACTTAGAAGTTGCTTATTTGTTATTAAATGGTGAACTTCCTAATAATATTGAAAAAAATGCTTTTGACAATAAAATTACAACTCACACAATGGTGCATGAACAATTAGCTTTATTCTTTAGAGGTTTTAGAAGAGATGCCCATGCAATGGCCGTAATGTGTGGTGTCGTTGGTGCATTAAGTGCTTTTTATCATGATAGCACAGATATAACAGACCCAAGTCAGAGATTAATTGCTTCTCATAGGTTAGTAGCTAAAGTTCCCACTATAGCTGCTATGGCATATAAGTTTTCTTTAGGGCAGCCTTTTATATACCCTAGAAATGATTTAAATTACTCAGAAAATTTTTTAAATATGATGTTTTCAGTTCCAGCAGAGGAATACAAAATAGATCCTATACTTTCAAAAGCTATGGATAAAATTTTAATATTACATGCCGATCATGAACAAAATGCTTCTACATCTACAGTTAGATTAGCTGGTTCCTCTGGTGCAAACCCATTCGCATGTATTTCAGCAGGTATAGCTTCATTATGGGGTCCTTCTCATGGAGGTGCCAATGAAGCTGTAATACACATGTTAAATCAAATTCAACAAACAGGTAATGTTCATGAATTTATAAAAAAAGCAAAAGACCCTAATGACCCTTTTAGATTAATGGGTTTTGGTCATAGAGTGTATAAAAATTATGATCCAAGAGCGACGGTAATGAAAAAAACAGCTGATGAAGTGCTTAAGGCTGTAGGAAAAGAAGATGAACCAATGTTTAAATTAGCTAGAGAACTAGAAAAAATTGCTTTGGAAGATGAATATTTTATTGAAAAAAAATTATATCCTAATGTGGATTTTTATTCAGGTGTCATACTTCAAGCTATGGGATTCCCTGCGAGCATTTTTACAGTTCTATTTGCAGTGGCTAGAACAGTTGGCTGGGTTGCCCAATGGAATGAAATGATTGAAGACCCAGAACAAAGAATTGGAAGACCAAGACAGCTTTATACAGGATCTGCTGAAAGAGATTTTATAAATATAAAAAGTAGAAGTTAGTATTATCTCTCAATTAATTCAATACTATAACCATCAGGGTCTTTAATAAAAGCTATTAAAGTAGTTCCATGCTTCATAGGGCCTGGCTTTCTTATTATTTCCAATCCACTATTTTCTAGGTCATCACACAAATTATAGATATCTTCCACACCTATTGCTATATGCCCCCAACCATTTCCTTTATCATATGCCTCAGTTTGTTCCCAATTATAGGTTAATTCTAAAACAGTATTATTACTTTCAGGACCATAACCCAAAAAGGCTAAGGAAAACTTCCCACCAGGAAAATCATTCTTTCTTATTAACTGCATATTAAAAAATTTAGTATAAAAATCTATAGATTTATCTAGGTCCATTACTCTAATCATAGTGTGTAAATATTTAAATTTTTTTTCTATCATGTAAACTCCCAAAAATATCACTTATAACTTAATTAATATTAATATAACTTAAAACAGATTTAGCTGCTATGTAACTAGGATCATTAGTACCACTTTTTAATTCATTAATAGCAATTTTTAATTTTTTAATTTGTATTTTATTTAAGTTGTCATCATCTAAATAACTTTTAATTATACGGTGAATATTAAATTCATTAACATCTTGCTGAAATAATTCAGGTATAACATTTTCTTTTAATATAATATTTATTATAGTGGCAGTTTTAACTTTAACCATAGCCTTTAGTATAAACCATGTAATGAAATGCAATTTATATACTACTAGCATTGCTGTGGATGCCTTTGCTAGTTCCATAGTTACCGTGCCTGAAGCACATAATGCAAAGTCTGCTTTGCCATATATATTATACCTTTCATCATGACTACTAGTAATATAAAAATTTAAATTAGTATCTTTAAAATATTCCATAATAATGGTTTTATATTCAGTTAAAGTAACAATATAAAATTTAATTTCTTTATAATTTTTATTTAATAGCTCAGCAGCTTTAATAAAAACAGGCATTAATTTTTTAATTTCACTTATTCTACTACCAGGTAAAATTACAATTTTCTTTAAAGCTTTTTCAGTTAATGATTTTTCTAAAAAATATTGATTATTATTATAATAATCATCAAAAGCAATAGGATGACCAACAAAAGTTGTACTAAGCCCCTCTTTTATAAAAAATTTTTTTTCAAATGGAAAAAGAACTAATAAATGATCTAAAAATTTAGTAATTTTTTTAGCTCTGTAACTTTTCCATGCCCATACAGATGGGGCAACATAATGAATTTGTTTAATACCAAGACTTTTAATACTTTTTTGCAACCTAAAATTAAATCCAGGTGCATCTATAGTAATAACTATATCAGGATTAATTTCTATAATTTTACTTTTTGCTAAGTTTAATAATTTAATAACTTTAGGTATTTTTAATATTACTTCAAATATTCCCATAATAGATAAGAATTTTATATTAAAAATTGGCTTTAACCCCTGGGCGATCATCTTGCTTCCGCCAACACCAAATATTTCAATATCATTAGTCATTTTTTTAAGCTCTATAATCAACCCTTCACCTAAGAGGTCACCAGAAAGCTCTCCTGCAACGATAAAAACCTTTATTTTCTTTTTATTTATAAGTTTTTTACTTTCAAATTCCTTCAACAAATAAACCTTCTTCATCTGCGTATAATATTACATCACTATAATTTAAAATTAATATTTCATTACTTTCTAATGCAATTCCATCTAACCCCGCTTTTTTTACTGCTTTTATTGTATCAATACCTATTACTGGACGATCTATTCTTTTATCTTGCATTGGTTTAATAACTTTAATTAGTACACCTGCTTTTTTTTCTTTTTTTAGAATTAATGATCGTTTTATCATTCTATCGGTTCCTTCTGCAGCTTCCACAGCAATAACTAAACCATTTTCTATTATTATAGATTGACCTATATCATTAGCACCTATGATTTTTGCAACGCTATATCCAGTTGATATATCTTCATTATTTTGTTGATTTGGCTTTACTTTACCTAATGTACCCTTTGGACATATCAAATTTGGTAAAATTTCTTCAGGTGCTACAATAATAAAACCCTCCTTCTCAAGAGCCTTAGTAAGCTTAGAAAGCACACTATTATCACCTCTTACTTTTGAGCTAATAGTAGTTAAAAATTTTGCTGTCCACAAATCAGGTATAATATTTTTTAATGATGGCCTTTTTACTCCTCCCACCATTAGGATATGTTTTATACCAATATTTTTAACATATTTTACAGCACGTCCCATTTTTGATAAACTAACTATATAATCTGGGTCATATTTTTCAGAAAGTTCTTTTCCATGACCTTCTATTATAATAAGGCAGTATTCTCGACCTATTTTTTTACATTCCTCTATTAAATAAAAAGGAATACTTCCATTACCAGCTATAATAGCCAATTTAGGTATTTTTGTTTCCATTTTTAGGTTGGCAGATTGCACGACTTGCATTTCCTTCAATAAATTTAACTATATCCATTACCGGTTCATTTTTCTTAAATTCATCAGAAACATCCTTAAGTCTTTCTTGAATTGTTCCTTCTGGCGCAAAAAGTAATCGGTATGCTTTTCTTAAATCATGTATAACTTCTCTCGAGAAACCTCTTCGTTTTAATCCAATTATATTTAAACCAGATAAATAGGCTCTGTTACCAATTACAGAGCCATATGGAATCACATCACTCTCTAATGCTGACAACCCCCCTACCATTGCATGACAACCTATTCTAACGAACTGGTGTACACCACTTAGTCCACCCAATATAGCAAAGTCATCTACTACTACATGGCCTGCTAAAGACGCATTATTAGCTAAAATTATATTATTCCCCAAAATGCAGTCATGTGCTACATGAGCCCCTATCATTATAAGGCAATTATTACCAATTTTAGTAATTAGACCTCCTCCATCAGTACCTGGATTCATTGTAACATGTTCTCTTATAACATTATTATTACCAATAATTAATTTGGACGATTCTCCTTGAAACTTTAAATCTTGTGGGGGATTACCTAAAACGGAAAAAGGATATATTAAACAGCATTCACCAATTTCAGTGTCACCAGAAATTATTACATTAGATTTTAATTCCGTACCTTTTCTAATTTTTACATGAGGTCCAATTATACAATAAGGACCAATAATTACTGATTTATCAATATCTGCATTTTCATCTACTATAGATGTACTATGAAAGTTATAACTCATTAATTATCTGCCATAATCATAGCTGAAATTGTTGCTTCTGCTACCAACACTTCATCGACATAACCCATACATTTAAATTTCCATACATTAGATCTATTTTTAATTTTATCTACATGAAACCTTAATTGATCACCAGGAACTACTGGCTTCCTAAATTTACCTCCATCCACTGACATAAAATACACTAGACTACCTTCAGATTTTTTTCCTAAGGTTTCTATAACTAGTACTGCGCATGTTTGTGCCATGCTCTCAATCATTAAAACACCAGGCATAACCATTTTAGACGGAAAATGTCCTGTAAAAAAGTTTTCATTAGCGGTTACATTTTTTATGCCCACAGCAGATTGATTTAAAACAATATTAACTACCTTATCAATTAATAACATTGGATACCTATGAGGTATCATTTTCATAATTTTATCAATATCAATATATGATAAAGATTTATTTTTATTACTTATTGTCATAATTTATTTACCTTTATTTATAATAAGCTTTTTTAATAATAATGATTGTCTATGGTATTGTTTAAGAGGAACTGCTGGAGTACCACTTACTTTTGAACCTTCTTCTAAGCTTTTAGTTATTCCAGCTTGTCCTCCAGCTTGACTACCCTTTCCAATTTTTATATGACCTCCAACACCTACCTGCCCTCCAAACATACAATAGTCCTCAATAGTAGCACTTCCAGCAATACCAACCTGACCAGCTATGGCACAAAACTTACCTATTTGAACATTATGGGCAATGTGCACAAGGTTGTCTATAAAAGTTCCTTCGCCAATAACTGTGGCCCCATAACTTCCCCTATCTATACAACTATTTGCTCCAATTTCTACATTTTTATTAATAATAACCTTACCAACTTGAGGAATCACAGTATGCCCATTAACTGAAGGAGCAAAACCAAACCCCTTCTGACCAATTCTAACTCCAGCATATATTAAAACATTTGCCCCAATTTCAGCACATTCAATTGTTACATTAGAATGTAGTCTTGTTCCATTTCCTATTATAACTCCTCTACCAATATAACTACCTGACCCAACCCAAACATTATTTCCAATTACTGCGTCTTTATCAATTACTGCATATGGATCTACTCTAATATTTTTTGAAGATTTATACTTATCTGGCAGTTCAGACTTATCACTAATTTTAGGAATAAATTTATCTTTCGGATAAAATTTCTGCGCAATTATTGCGTAAGCGGTATGAGGGTCACTTACCTCTAAGCATACCATTCCATCTGGAATACTACTTGCACAGTATTTACTAACAATACATGCAGATGCTCTAGAAGCTTTTAATTTATTTAATGTGCTATTAAAAGTGATAAATGTGATGTCACCTTTTTTTGCATTGTCAACATCTGCAGCTCCAGATATTAACAATTCATTATCTGAATTATATATTTTAGCGTTAATTAATTTAGCAATTTCTTCTAATCTATAAGGTCCAGTAATATTATGAAAGTTTGTATTTATCATTTAATAATAACTCTAACTGTTTACTTTCCTAACATAATTGCGTCCATATCCAATGTTGGTAAGTTAATATTTAACAAATCTATTACACTTCTAGAAATATTTATAGAATTTGCAGCTATAACTACAGTAGATGTATCTAATGTAAGTGCTAGATTCTTTTCTTTACCTATAGAGGTTATAATTTTTACTGCTTCAGTTTGAATTTTTTGAACACTTCTAGATAGAATATCTTCTAATAATTGGTTTTTTTCAGTAACCATTTTTTGCAAATTTTCTACTCTTTTTCTAAAGTTGCCTTCAAGTTCTGCAAATTCATCTGGCGGCAATATAGATCTTTGGCTACCTAATTCTTCCTGCATATTTTTTAAAACTTCTTCTTCTTTTTTTAGCTCAGTACTAAATTCAATTTTTTTTGCCTCTATAAACTTTTTTACTTGTGAGGCAGCTATAGATTCTCCCACTATAGCTTGCATATTAACAACTGCTATGGGAAAAGAATCATTTACCTGAAGACTCTCTATATTTGTATCTTCTTGAGAAAACGCAATATTTGCAAAAAATATATACACACATACAAACTTTAAAAAATTAATAACTTTACTCTCTATATAAATATTCATTCTATTGTCCTTCTATTTATTAAATTAAAATTTTGTTCCAAGTCCAAATGATACTGATTCTGTTATATCATAATCTTCTTTAAGTAAAGCCTGTGATAATATAATACTAATTGGTCCAAAAGGAGAATTCCAAGAAATACCCAACCCTGTAGACATTCTAATTGAACTATTATCTTTAAAATCAAGTGATGAATTATCGATCCCAGTCAACGAACCTAATGTAGTAAACCAATTCCCCCTGATACCTAGTTCAGGAGGCAATCCTACTCCAAAGGTAGATTTTAGTGACCCTGTATAATACAAATTACCACCTAAAGAATCATTACTTACTGTATCTCTAGGGCCAATGCCAGATTGCTCAAAGCCTCTAAAATTATTTCCACCTAAAAAGAACCTATCAGATATTAATATATCCTGACTAAGCCCCATAATAACTCCAGCATCATACCCTAATTCAAATATTATTAATTCATCTTTATAAGATTGATAATAATTTCCAGTATTAGTAACTCTAACAAAATCTTTATCACCTCCAAGGCCTGCATAAGAAGAAGCTAAGGAAAAATTATAGCCTTCTGAAGGTGTTAAAGCATTGTTAGTCGTATCTACATTAATAGAAGTACTAATTTCTGATAACGTAGTTTTACCCTTCTCAGCTATGATTGACGCAGAAGCTCCTGCTTTAGGGGTTAAATCTCTCACCTCTAAGCCATACCTTATACTTTGTCTTGTAAATTCAGAAAGTGTATAATTACCGGTTAAATTAATACCTTCTCTCTTTAAATCATAACTACTCTCTTTATAATCTACAGCATTGTTATATAAATTAAATGATGCATATATATCTCTATTAAATAAATACGGCTCTGCAAGATTTAATGTATAGTCACTTTCTCTTTCTGAAAGCTTTGCATTTATAGATACTCTTTGCCCTCTACCTAAAAAGTTTTTTTCTGAAATACCAAAATTTAAAATACCTCCTACTTGACTAGAATATCCTCCTCCAAAACTTATTTCACCTGTAGATGTCTCAGCAACTTTTACTAATATATCAGAATAGCCAGATCTTGTTGAAGGTCTTTCTTGAATATCAAGGTTACTAAAAAAACCCAAATTACCAATTAAAGTTTTAGATCTTGCTATTAGACTAGGAACAAATGCATCTCCTTCTGCAAGTCTAATATTTCTTCTAATTACCTTATCTAAAGTTCGCTCATTTCCTATAATAGAAATCTTACCGACATACTTCTTTTCTGATTCATTAATCCTAAAAATAACTTCTATATTATTTGTTTTATTAATCCTCTCTACTTCTGGAACTGTCTCAGTAAAAGGAAAACCTTGTTCAGCAACTAAATTAGATATAATATTAATAGATTTTTCTATTTTTGCAGCACTATACGTATCACCTTCTTCTATTTTTAATTTATTAAATATTTCTTGTATATCTATATCATTAATATTACTTAATATTTTTATTTGACCATAATTATATTTTTTACCCTCATTAATTGTAAAAATTATATTAAAACCTTCTTGATTCCTATCTAATTGTGCAACAGCTGCTTTAATTTCAGCATCTGCATGACCATGGTCTTTATAGAATTGTCTAATAAGGTTTTCATCTACGACTAATTGCTGTGGGTCATAACGATCACTAGAACTTAAAACTGAGTACCAACGAGTCTGTCTAGTAATTATGATATCTCTCAAACGCCTATCAGAGAACTCTCTATTACCATTAAAAGTTATAGAATTAATTATTGTATTTTCACCTTCATAAATTTCAAAAACTACATCCACTCTGTTTTGTGGAAGACTAATAATCTTAGGCCTAACTTTAGATGAAAAACTTCCTTCACTCCTATATAAAGTTAATATTCTTTCTACATCATCCTGAATTCTAGCTCTTGTAAATAAATTTCTAGGTTTTAATGAAACCTCTGCTTCTAATATATCATCTTCTATTTCTTTATTACCTTCAAAAACAACACGGTTTATAATTGGGTTCTCAATAACTTTTATAATTAATATAGAGTTATCTCTTAATATTTTAACATCAGAAAAAAAACCTGTTGAAAATAAACTTTTTAATGCTCTATTTAGTTTATCTGGATCAAATGAGTCTCCAGTGGATAAATTAATATATGATATAACAGTATCAAATTCTACTCTCTGGTTTCCTTCAATAATAATTTTAGATATTGCATCATCTACATTTTGAGCATTAATAATATTAATATTTAGAAAAAATAAACATATTATAATTTTAAAACTTATTACTAATTTCATATTATTTTTTTCTTTCTAATTAATAACTATATATAATTTATTATACTAATTTAATTGTTTAATTAAATCATTATAATTTACAAAAATCATAAGTGCTAAAAGTATAAACATTCCAATAGCATAATAATATTTTAATAACACATTATTAATATTAGACCTAGTTACAGCTTGAATTCCATAAAGCAATAAATGCCCTCCATCTAATAATGGAATAGGAAACAGATTAATTAAGCCTAGGTTTATAGATATAATAGCCATAATAAATAAATATGACGCCAATCCATTATTTGCTGCTTCAGAAGCGACCGTTGCAATCATTATAGGCCCTCCTAATTCTGAAGCACTTCTTTTGCCAACTATTATATCACTAATACCTTCAAAAGTTTTAACTGTGTAAGTATAAGTATCTTGGAGGGATTTTATAAAAGAATTTATAAAACCTATCTTTTCATAAGTTATTACCGACTTAGCTGAAAAACCCATTCTGCCGATAATGGTCTTTACTTCATCTTTACTAGTTATTTCTACTTTATCAGGTTTTGCTATAATATTTATTTTTTTACCATCTCTAAGAATAACAAAATTAATATCTTGTAAGGGTTTTGAAGATATAAGAGATCTAATATCATTGAAATTATTAACGATATTATTATCTGCCATAATTATGACATCATCTTTTTTAAACCCCGCTTTAGCTGCAGCTGTATCTTCTACTATACTATTAATAACTGGTAAATATTTAACTTCTGAAGGCACACCCATAAACATATATAGGCTAAAGAATATTATGATTGTAAATATAAAGTTTGATAATGGCCCAGCAACAACTATACTTGCTTTTTGTTTAAGTGTTTTATTATTAAAAGTTTGTTTAATTTCTTCAGAAGACAATTGATCTAACTTATCACTAGGTAAATTACTTGATAAATTCGCATCTCCAAAAAACTTAACATATCCTCCTAATGGAACTAAACAAATTTTCCATCTTGTACCTAAACTATCATTAACTCCGAATAGCTCTCTGCCAAATCCTATGGAAAATACTTCTACTCTCACTCCATTCAATCTAGCTATTAAGTAATGTCCCATTTCATGTACAAATACTATTATAGTTAAAAGTATTAGAAACCAAACTAAGATCATTTATAATTTCCCCTTTTAATTATACTTAGAGCAATATTTCTTGCTTCCGTATCCATATTTATGATTTCGTCTATATCAGATGTTATTGAAGATAAATTTTTATTAATAGTAATTTCTATTATATCTATAATATTATTAAAATTAATCTTTTTATTAAGAAATGCAGCCACTGCTACTTCATTCGCTGCATTAAGAGCAATAACAGATGAAGCACCTCCTTCTAACGCATTTCTTGAAATGAGGATGGACCTAAAAACCTTCTCATCAACATTTTCAAAATTTAAACTTTTTATAGCTGTTAAGTTGATAGGTTTAACATTTGAAAAAATTTTCTTTGGATAGTTTAAAGCATATGAAATTGGAGTTCTCATACTAGGAAAGCTTAAACCTGCGCTCATAGAACCATCATCAAATTCAACTATACCATGTATGATAGATTCTGGATGCACAATAATTTCAATTTTTTCAGGAAGTATATCAAATAAATATACTGCTTCTATAAGCTCTAATCCCTTATTCATCAATGTTGCAGAATCTATACTTATTTTTTTACCCATATTCCATATTGGGTGCTTGATAGCATCCTCAGGTGAAACTTTATCCAAAGCTTCTTTATTAAAACCCCTAAAAGGTCCACCAGAAGCAGTAATGATCATCTTAGATATATTATCTAATTTATTTGATAATAAAATTTGAAATAAAGTATTATGTTCAGAATCTATTGGTATTATATTTGATTTTTTCAATTTTGCTTGCTTTAATAGTAATGGACCTGCACAGATTATAGATTCTTTATTAGCTAACGCTATAGTTTTCGCATTTCCTATACTGGAATATGTCGTAATAAGGCCGGCATAACCTATAATTGCAGCAACAAAAATATCAACTGTTCTTTTAGAAGCATCTAAAATAGCTTCTTTACCACACTGTACTTCACATTCATAATCACTTAAAGCATCTCTTAATTCTATAAAATTATTTTTACTATTAATAATAACTAAGTTTGCCTTTAATAAAATTGCTGCTTTTATTAAACCTTTTACGTCCTCGTTAGCAACTATAGTATCAACAGTAAAATTATTCTTATTTAACAAAATAACTTCTTGAGTTGATATACCAATAGAGCCAGTGACACCAAATATTGAAATAGACTTAGGATTATTCATTAAAAGATAAACCCAATATACAGAATAATACTACTAAATAATAAACCATCAACCCTATCTAAAAAACCTCCATGGCCAGGAACTAATATTCCAGAATCTTTTACTCCATGTTTTCTTTTGATCCAGCTTTCAAATAAGTCTCCAAATTGTGTAAATAAAGCTATAATAAAACCATATGTAAGACCGACTAAAATGTTATAATTCTTTATATAAAAGCATATTATTGAAACAATGCATGCTACTAATATTCCACAAAAAAAACCTGACCAGGTTTTGTTCGGTGACAGGGATAATATTAGTTTTTTACCTCCAAAAATATTACCACCTATGTATGAGAAACTGTCAGTAGACCAAACTATTAATAAAAACCATAGTATTATATCTAGACCAGAGTCAGAAAGCCTAATATTATATAAAAAAATAAAAGGTAAACATAAATAAATAGGACCAATAAACACAAATATATTATTTACTTTACTTGTATTTTTCTGAAATAAATATAATAAAAATACAATAAAATAAAAAATAATAGAAAAGTACACAGTAAATATACTCAATAAAAAGATTGTAACATTTAAAAAAGACTTGGTAGTTTTTAAAAAAAGAGTGTCTATAGTTTCAGTAAAACTTATATACTCATATGTTAATAAAAAAATTAAAACTGATATAGTTACTATTAAAAAAGTTCCACTTTCCAAAACACAATATACAGATATACTAATTAAGAACATGGATGATAATAATCTTAAGAAAGAATTATTACTAAATAAATTTCTATTCATTTATACTTCCAAACCTTCTTTCTCTTTTTTTATAAAGATCAAGAGCATTTACATATTGTTTCTTATTAAAATCTGGCCAATTACATTTCACAAAAACATATTCAGCATAAGCTGACTGCCATAATAAAAAGTTACTTACTCTATATTCACCACTTGTTCTGATTATTAGATCTGGATCTGGAGTACCTTTTGTCATCAGGTTATTATCAATATCATTTAAAGATATATTTTCAATATTCATATTACTCTCACTAATATTTTTATAAATATTGATAATAGCGCTTCTAATATCTTCTCTTCCACTATAATCTAATGCAATTATTAATGTTAAACCACTATTATTAAATGACTGTTTTTCTATATCCTCAATTCTTTTAATAATATCTTTTTTTAACCTGTCTCTTCTACCTATAACTTTTAGTTTAATATTTTTTTCTAATAATACTTTTGCATCTTTATTTAAAAATGAACTTAGTAAACTCATTAAATCATTAATCTCTGATTTTGGTCTAGCCCAGTTTTCGGAAGAAAAGGCATAAAGTGTTAAATATTTAATATTATAATCAATAGTTAATTGAATAATATTATGAATTCTTTTTACACCAGCCTTATGGCCCGCGACCCTAGGCAGACCAAACTTTTTAGCCCACCTTCCATTTCCATCCATAATAATTGCTACATGAATCGGATACAATTTAAAAAAAACTCCTAATAATAAACCTAAACTTTTTTAATTTCTTTCTCTTTATTTTCTGAAAGAATTTCTATAGATTTAACTACTTCATCTGTAAGGTTTTGTATCTTATCTGCTAGCTCTCTTTGTTTGTCATCAGTATAAATATTAGACTGATGCAACCTTTTCAATATATTCATACCATCTTGTCTAACATTTCTTACAGCAATTTTAGAATTCTCAGCATACTTAGCTGCTGTCTTAGCTAACTCTATTCTACGTTCTTCATTAAGTTCAGGCATTATAATTCTTATAATAGCTCCTTCTGTTTGAGGATTTAAATTCAAACCAGACTCATGTATGCCTTTTTCAATCAAATTTATGTTTGATGCATCCCAAACTTGAATTGATACTAATTTTGATTCTGGAACTGATACAGTAGCAAGATCTCTAAGCTTCATTACTTGACCGTAAGCATTTACATTTATGGACTCAAACATATTTGCGCTAGCTCTTCCTGTACGTAGTCCAGAAAGTTCTATTTTTAACACTTCTTCCGCCTTATCCATTCTTCTTTTAATATCATTTAAATCAATTTCATCCATAATAATTCTCCTTCTTTTAAAACTAATTAGATATTATTGTTTTTTTACCTTCGCCATTTATAATTGATACTAAAGCATTTTCTGCATGAATTGAAAATACTATTATTGGAATAGAATTGTCTCTAGCTAAAGATATAGCAGAAGCATCCATGATACCTAAGTTATCCGATAATACTTGAGAATAAGTTATATTGTCATATCTTTTTGCGTTAGCATCCTTTACAGGATCACTAGTATAAACACCATCTACTTTAGTACCTTTCATAAGTACAGTACAATTCATTTCAGCAGCTCTTAATGCAGCAGCAGTATCTGTTGTAAAATAAGGATTACCTGTTCCTCCTGCAAATATAACTATTCTTCCTTTTTCAAGGTGTCTTATCGCTTTTCTTCTTATAAATGGTTCGCATACAGTTTGCATTGGAACAGCAGATAATACTCTTGAAGGAATATTATGTTTTTCAATAGAATTTTGAATAGCAAGAGCATTAATGACAGTTGCAAGCATACCCATACTATCAGCTGTGCCTCTTTCTATACCTTGTGATGCTCCTGCAACACCCCTAAAAATATTTCCACCACCAACTACTATACATACTTCTTTATTATTTTTTGCAACATTTACGACATCTAAAGCAATTTTATCTACAATATCTGAATCTATTCCAAACTCTTTAGAACCAAGTAAGGCTTCTCCAGACAATTTAATCATAACGCGAGAAAAAAATTTACCCTCTTCTCTTATATCTTTATCTAAAGTTTTCATATATTACCGTTAATTAATTAACTATTTATTGTCTCAGCTACCTCAGTTGCAAAATCTTTCGTTTCTATTTCAATTCCATCACCTAGAATAAAATATTTAAAATCCTTAATTACTATATTACAAGAAATCTCTTTTTCAATATTTTCTATGACTTTAGATACTTTTGTTTCTCCATCCATAACCCAAATTTGATCTAAAAGTGTTATTTCTGAAAAAAATTTAGATATTCGACCTTCTACCATTTTTTCAATAATATTATCAGGTTTACCAGAATCTTTTGCTTGCTCAATCAATATCTTTCTTTCTCTATCTATTATAGATGGATCGACATCGTTAGCACTTATAGCAACAGGCTTAGAAGCTGCAATATGCATGGACAATTTTTTTCCAAATTCTTTAACCTTTATTGCGTCACCATTACTTTCTATAGCTACTATAACTCCTATTTTCCCTAAGCCTTCATCAATTTGACCGTGAATATATGAAGCAAAAATATTTGATGCGCTATTGAATAATGCTGTTCTTCTTAAAACTATATTTTCACCAATTAATCCGATTAAATCTGTTAATGCATCTTTAACGCTTTTTCCAGACTCTAAATATTTTGCATTTTCTAATTCTTCTAAGCTAGAACCTAAATTTAAAGCAATATTAGATACATTTCTTGCAAAATTTTGAAAATCAGGGTTTCTAGAAACAAAATCTGTTTCAGAATTTATTTCAACTAAAGCTGCTGAATTATCACTCATAGAAACTGTAACCACTCCATCCGCTGCAACTCTAGCCGATTTCTTTTCAGCTCCAGATATACCTTTTTTTCTTAACCAATCTATTGATTCTTCAATGTTTCCATCACTTTCCACTAATGCATTTTTACAATCCATCATACCTGCACCTGTTTTTTCTCTTAATTCCTTAACTAATGCTGCGGTTATTAAAGACATTATTGCCTCCTTATTTTATTATTATTTATTAAGTTTTATCTATTTTAGCATCGTCAGCAATTTTTATATCGGCTTGCTTCTTATCTTCCAAAGATTCTTTAGGATTAGGATTAATTTCTTCTCCACCTACAGGTGTTTTTTCAACTGTGATTTCTTCTTTAATAACATCACTAGCTCCTAAATCTTTACCAGAAGCAGCAAATGTTGCTTGCAAGCCATCTAAAATAGATTCTGAAGCTAATTTACAATATAATGCTATAGCTCTAGTAGCATCATCGTTTCCTGGAATTGGAAAATCTACGCCATCTGGATTACTATTTGAGTCTATAATTGCTATAACTGGAATTTTAAGAACATTAGCTTCCGTAATAGCAATATGCTCTTTGTTTGTATCTATTACAAACACAGCATCTGGCAAACCTCCCATATCTTTTATTCCACCAAGAGAAGCTTCTAGTTTTGTCCTTTGTTTTTGAATTCCAACTAATTCTTTTTTTGTTAGGCCTGTATCTTCTTTATTTAAAATCTCATCATACTTTTTTAGCCTAACTATGGACTTAGATATAGTTTTCCAATTCGTTAAAGTTCCACCTAACCACCTATGATTCATAAAGTATTGACCTGAGTTTATAGCAGTTTCTGCAACAATACTTTGCGCCTGACGCTTAGTACCAACAAACAGAACCCTTCCTCCGTTAGCTCCAATATCTCGTAAAATCTTTAATGCCTTACTTATCAGTGGAAATGTTTGCTGAAGATCAATAATATGAATACCATTTCTCTCTCCAAATAAATATGGTTCCATTTTTGGGTTCCATCTATTTTTTTGATGGCCAAAATGTATTCCTGCTTCAAGTAATTCCTTCATTGTAAAACTAGGCATAGTCATAATTTGTTCTCCTTATCCGGTTATACCGCCATGAAAATTGAGCTGTAAACACAGCACCGGAAGGCTAAAGTTATTTTAGCCATATTCATGTGCGAATTTGAGTGTTGTTTTACCCCTCAAATACAGATATCGCAAGGAATAAAAAAATTATTTTCTTTATTACTTAATAATTGGAGTAATTGAAAGTACATCCTTATTATCAGCTATTTCATTAATAAACAAAATAGGGGATAATATATACTGTTTAGTTTCAACTTTAATTAAATTATTTTCATTATCTTCAAAAATAAAATGTAATGGATATCTATTAATATTCATTTTAGAGCTGATATTAGACTTCATATACTTCATAAATGATTTTATATTTACTTCTTTTCTTAAAACAATTTCAAAACAAGAAATTAATAAATTGATTTTATCCTCTAATAAATGAATATCTTTTACTAAAAAACTATTCGTATTATTATTATTTTTCATTACACTTATTTTTAAATAAATTTCTGTTCCTAATTTTAAAAGTTCTTTTTTGTGATTATAAATATCCGAATAAATTGTTACTTCTGTTAATGATTTTTTATTAGACAAAAGTATTCTCGCAAACCTTCCATTTCTAGAAGATCTTTCTACAACCTGAACAATAACACCTACACAATCAAATATAAAATCGGTATTATTATTAATATTATTAATATCCTTGATATTTAAATATTTTAAAAGGCTGTCAAATTGATCTAAAGGATGGCCGGAATAATAAAAACTTAGTGTACTCCTCTCTTTTTCAAGCCTTTTTCTTACATTCCAGTCAATAACATCTGGCAATTTCCATATTTCTGATAAATCAATAGTATCACCAAAAATACTTTGCTGATGACTATTTTTATCTACAGAAGAAGATGCTGAGATATCAACCAATATTTGAGCTGACATAAATGCTTTTTTTCTATTTGAACATATGGAAGAAAAAGCTCCAGCAGTCGCTAAATGCTCATAATGTGATTTTCCTAACAATCCATCATTAATTCTACTAGCGAAGCTTAATAATTCATTAAATGCACCTGTTTTGTCTCTTTCTTCTATAATACTATTTAAGGCTTTATTACCTACGTTCTTAATACTGCATAGACCAGTTCTAACAGATAACTTATCATCTGAAGTTTTTTCTAAATCATAGTTTAATTTTGAATAATTAATATCTGGTCCCAGTAAGTTTATCTCTAGCCTTATTAATTCATTTCTATATATATTTATTTTTTCTGATAAATCAGAGTCAAATGTCATAAGGGATGATAAAAATATTTCAGGATGGTTTGATTTAAACCAAGCTGTTTGGTATGCAATTAAGGCGTATGCGGCTGCATGACTTTTATTAAATCCATAACCAGCAAATTTATTAATTAATTCAAATATTTGTGATCCTAAATTTTTATCTATGTTATTTTTTGATGCACCTTCTATAAAACTTTCTTTTTGTGCATCCATTTCTGATTTTATTTTTTTTCCCATCGCTCTTCTAAGCAAATCTGCTTGACCGAGAGAATATCCCGATAACTTCTGAGCCGCCTCCATAACTTGTTCTTGATAAATCATAATTCCATATGTTTCATCTAAAATAGATTTAAGTAATGGATGAAGAACTTCCACTTTTTCTAAGCCATGCTTTCTTTTTATAAAAGAAGGTATATAATCCATTGGTCCTGGCCTATAAAGAGCAACAACGGCAATGATTTCTTCAAACCTCTCAGGTTTTAAATTAACTAAAACATCTCTCATACCCTGGCTTTCTAATTGAAAAATACCTACAGTATTTCCAGAGCTAATTTCTTCATATGTATGTTTATCATCTAAAGGAATATCTTCTAATTTAAAGGACGGATTATAATTTTTTAATAAATTAGTGGCCATATCTAATATAGAAAGAGTCTTTAATCCTAAAAAATCAAATTTAACTAAACCTGATAACTCTGTATATTTCATATTAAATTGTGTAGCAGGTAAATTAGACTTAGGATCCTTATATAATGGTAATATTTCAACTAAAGGCTTATCCCCAATAACTAATCCCGCTGCATGAGTAGCAGCATTTTTATAAAGCCCTTCTAATTTTAATGAGATTTCAAATAATTGAGATATTTCTTCTCCTGTTTGCATTGCAGCAACAAGTTTTGGCTCCACATCTAAGGCATTTTTTAAGGTTGTTGGGTCTGCTGGATTATTAGGAATTAGTCTGCATAATTCATCAACTCTACTATATGGTATTTCTAGCACTCTTCCTACATCACGCAATACACCCCTTGCTTGAAGTGAGCCAAAAGTAATAATTTGAGCTACTCTATCCTTACCGTATATTTCTTGAACGTGATCAATAACTTCTTCTCTTTTTAATTGACAAAAATCAATATCAAAATCTGGCATTGATACCCTTTCAGGATTAAGAAACCTTTCAAACAGTAAATTATATTTAATGGGATTTAGATCTGTGATGCCTAAAGACCAAGCAACTAATGAACCAGCGCCTGACCCTCTACCTGGGCCAACAGGTATATTATTATTTTTTGCCCAATTTACAAATTCTGCAACAATTAAAAAATAACCAGAAAAACCCATTTTAGAAATTACATCTAACTCATATGATAAACGTTCTAAATAAATACTTTCTTCATTATTACCTATACCTGAGGCTTTTATTCTATCTCTTAAGCCATTTTCACTATCATTAATGAGAGCCTGATGTTCGCTAAAACTTAATTTTTTTGGATAGGACGGAAGTGATGGTGGACGTTCTTCTAATAAAAAACTACACATTTTAGCAATAACTATAGTATTACTAATTGCACTAGGTATATCACTAAATAATTGTACCATCTCATTTTCTGATTTAAAATAATGATCTTTATTAAGCCTATTTCTTTTAAGGTTACTAATAGTAGTACCTTCAGAAATACACATCAAGCAGTCATGTGCTTCAAACATATTTGATTTATTAAAATATATATTATTCGTTGCAACTATTGGAATAGAGAGTTTTGAAGCAATTTTTAAAAAGTGATTTTCTGATATTTTTTCTTTATCTATTCCATGCCTCATAATTTCCATAAAAAGGCTATTAGGAAAATAGTTTTTAAATAATTTTGCAATTTCAATTGCTTCTTTAACTTTATCTGAAAAAATATAATTACTTAGAGGGCCATATATTCCTCCCAGTAAACAAATCAAGCCTTCAGAATGATCAAATAATTCTTGAATAGGAAGAGGTACTTGTGCTTTATTTTCAGTATTTAAAAATGTTTTACTTACTAAAAGTGATAGGTTTTTCCAGCCAATTTCATTTTTAACTATTAGTAAAACTTTATTTTTGTTTTCTGGGTTATCTAAATTTTTTATATCATTTTCAATTTGAAGCTTAATGATTACTCCTAATAAAGGCTGGATTCCATTTTTTGCAGCCTTCATAGAAAACTCTAATGCACCAAATAGATTTCCATTATCTGTTAAAGCTAAAGCAGGCATATTATTTTCAATAGCCAGTTGAACCAAATCATCAATTTTAATAGCTCCCTCGGCTAATGAATATGATGACCTAGACCTTGTATGGACAAATTTATAATTATTAAGCATAAGCATAGAATATACTGAAATCAGTTAGATTGAAATTATAAATTAAATTAAATTAAATTAATTTTCCCATTATTAATTTCAAATATAATATCTAACTTTTTTGCTAAATCAGCACTATGGGTAGCAATTAATGCTGACGATCCAGTATTACGAATATTATTTATTAGTAATTCTGTAACTAATTCTGAAGATTTAGAATCAAGGTTACCTGTAGGCTCATCTGCTAATATTAAATCAGGATTATTAATTAAAGCTCTTGCTATAGCTACTCTTTGCTGTTCTCCACCAGATAAATTAGATGATCTATGATTAGCCCTATTTTTTAAACCCATAGAATGTAACATATCTTTAGCATTATCTAATGCTATATTTTTTTTTATACCAATAATCCTTTGAGGCATAATCACATTTTCTAATGCACTAAATTCAGGTAATAAATGAATTTTTTGATATACAAAACCTATACTACTTCTTCTTGTAACTGTTCTTTCTGAATTATTAAAACTTGACGTATTAACATTGTTTATAAAAATTTTACCATTTTTGGGGGACTCTAAAAGTCCTGCTAATTGTAAAAATGTTGATTTTCCAGATCCAGAAGCTCCTATTAAACCTGCAATACAGTTTTTAGGCAATTTAAAATTTGCAGATTTAAGGACTTTAACCTTTAAATTACCTTGTATAAATGAATGAGAAACATTTTTAAATAAAAGTACATTACTTATATTATCAAGCATTTCTAAGAACCTTAATAGGGTCTATTCTAGAGGCTCTCCATGCTGGATACAATGTTGCTAACAAAGACAATATTAATGCAAATAAAACTACTAGGCCAATTTCTGTAAAATCAATTTTAGCTGGAAGTTTTGATAAAAAATAAATTTCTGCTGCAAATAAATTTGTTCCCGTAATACTTTCTAGTAGTTGTTGAATTTTTTGTATATTTAATGAAAATAGGAGACCAATAGTAAAACCAATTACAGTTCCAATAATTCCTATAGAAGCACCAACAATAATAAATATTTTTAGTATAGAATTTTCAGAAATACCCATTGTACGTAATATAGAAATACTACTTTCCTTATCTTTAACTAACATAATCATAGATGATATTATATTAAAAGCTGCAACAAGAATAATTAAAGTTAAAATAATGAACATTACGTTTCTTTCTACTTCTAAGGCAGAAAATAACTGAGCATGTCTTTGTGTCCATGGAATCATTATATTACCTGTCTCTATACTATTTAATGTATCTTTTATATTAAATGTAATTAGATCAGAATTTTCAGGTGATTTATAAAATAATTCAATATTATCAATATAATTATTATTATAACCTAAAAAATCTCTTAAATTATTAATTTTCATAAATATGACAGATGAATCATATTCATACATACCTAAATCAAATGTACCCGCAACAATAAAATTTTTAGCCATAGGGGCATCACCAAAAGGAGTGCTCAATCCTGATGAACTAATTATAGTAACATTATCACCACTTTTTAACTGCAAAGAAGTAGCTAGCCTTTTTCCGAGAATTATAGTGTTTTCATCATTAAAATTAGTTAATACTTTAACACTTATACTTTTTTCTAATAAGGCATTTTCCTTTAAATCATTTATCGACAGACCTCTAACTACAACGCCTCTTGATTGTTTTTTATTAGAAATCATAACTGTTGATTCTACTAAAGAAACTACATCAAATACTTCATCAAAACCTAATAATATTTTTTCTATATTATCAGCGTTGATACTTTCTGAATTGTTATTAACATAAAATGTAGCGTGACCATTTAAACCAATGATTCTACTTAATAGCTCTTCTCTAAATCCATTCATTACAGACATAACTATTATTAAGGTTGCAACACCAAGAGAGATTCCAATTAGAGAAAACCAACTTACAATTGAAATAAAACCATCTACTCTTCTTGCCCTCAAATATCTATAGGCAATCCATAATTCATATGAATAAAGCAATCTATTCCCTTATAATAATTTATCTATTGTTTTTTCTATATCTTTAATATTCACTTCTGTAACTTCTCCAGTTTTTCTCCTAAATAATTCAAAGCTATTATTTTTTATGCCCCTAGGGCCAATTCTTATTTGCCAAGGTATTCCAATAAGTTCCATTTCTACAAGTTTTTTACCTGCACCTTCATCTCTATCGTCATACAAAGTCGAAACATCCTTCGACAAAAGGCTATTGTATATCTTATCAGATAAATCAGAGCATTCTATATCATTTTGCCTTAAATTAACAACTCCAACTAAATACGGAGCAACACTCTCTGGCCAGCATATTCCTTTTTCATCATGATGAGCATCTATAATTGCACCAACTAACCTTGAGACACCTATTCCATACGAACCCATTTCTACATTTACGTTATTTCCTTCTTTTGAATTAACTTTTGCATTTAAAGGCTCTGAATATTTATCTCCAAAATAAAATAAATGCCCAACTTCTATTCCGTTTGTTTTTAATCTATTTTTTTCACTTACTGTGTTTATAAAATCTTTTTCATCATATTTATCATCTGCGGATGCATAAAAAGAAGTAATAGCATTAACTAGTTCTGAAATATTCAAAAAATCATCGTATTTTATATTTGGTATATCTACATTTAGTATACCTTTATCAATATATACCTCAGATTCACCCGTATCCGCTAATACAATAAATTCATGGCTTAAATCACCTCCAATTGGGCCTGTATCGGCAGCCACAGGAATTGCTTTAAGTTCCATTTTATTAAATATTTTTAAATAGCTTAAAAACATTCTGTTATAGCATTTAATTGCCTCTTCTTTTGATACATCAAAAGAATAAGCATCTTTCATTAGAAACTCTCTTCCTCTCATAACACCAAACCTAGGCCTAATTTCATCTCTGAATTTCCATTGGATATGATAAAGGCATAATGGCAAACTTTTATAACTCATAATATTTTTTGATATTATATCTGTAATTAGCTCTTCATTAGTTGGCCCATATAGCAATTCATGATCATGCCTATCAGTAAATTTAAGCATTTCTTTTCCATAATCATTGAATCTACCTGATTTTTTCCATATTTCTGAATCTTGAATAGTTGGCATTAATAATTCTTGTGAGATCAAATCTTGTTCTAATCTAATAATTTTTTCTATATTTTTAAGAACTTTTAGACCCATTGGTAACCAAGTATAAATTCCTGAAGAAGATTGCCTAATCATACCCGATCTTAACATTAATCTATGGGAAGTAATTTTTGCTTCTGAAGGGTTTTCTTTTAATGTGGGCAGAAATAATTTACTTCGTTTCATAAAAACCTCTATCTTATTTTAAATTAAGTTTAATTATTAAAGACTTACATATAAATTTTTAGAACTAAAGCTACAAAATAAGTAAATATTAATGATATTAGACTTACAATAGTAAATTTTTTCCATAAATATGTTTTTTCAGGAGCTCCAGTGTCCTGGCCTGGAAGTAGATTTTCAGACCTTTTAACTCCTAAGGGCAAAGAAATAAAAAAGAGAATCCACCAAATTACTATATATATTATAAAATATTCAAATAAGACCATTTATACCTCCTCTAGTTCTATTAAAGTACCATTAAAGTCCTTGGGGTGAATAAATATAACAGGCTTACCATGAGCGCCTATAGTTGGTTTACCGGAGCCCAGTATAGTTGCCCCTTCTGATTTTAACTTTGTACTAGCTTCTTTAATATTAGGAACTTCATAGCAAATATGATGCATTCCTCCAGAAGGATTTTTTAAAAGAAATTTTTTAATTGGAGAATTATCTCCTATAGGCTCTAATAGCTCAATTTTTGTATTATCTAACTCCACAAATATTGTCTTTACGCCGTGAGACGGTAAGTCTAAAGGCGCAGAAATCTTTGCACCTAATATATTTTTATATTGTTTTGCTGCTGCTTCAACTGATACAACCGCTATTGCTACATGATTTAATTTACCTAACATGATTTCACCTATTTTATAAAATTTAATTCAAGCCTTATTATCGGCTTTTTTAAATATTGTGTTTTAATTATTCTTTTTAAAGAATTAGTCATACTGTCCTTTATATATGATTTATCAAACTTTTTTGTTTTATAATAAGACTGAATATCCTCTTTAATAAAGTTTTTAATATAATTTTCTGGATTATCACCTTCAATAATTTCAGCAAGACCTTCTGCCATGATAATTGGTTCATTTATAAGCCTAAAATCTTTATTAACTGTTAATACAACAAATACAGAACCATTAAACATCATTTTATGTCTTTTTTTAAGCACGTCTGAATTCCTAGTAATTAAATCATTTCCATCAACAATTAATCGGCCATGCTCTAATTCACCAATAAAACGAGGGTCTCCAGGAGACAGCTGTATTAAAGAGCCATTTCTTCCTGGTAATGTAAATTTTATTTGGTGTTCTTTAGCATACGAAACATGTTCATTTATGTGCCTAGTCTCACCATGAACAGCTATTAAAGTTCTTGGTTTCACCCAAGAATACATTTGAGCTAATTCATCTCTAGCCGGATGTCCACTTACATGTATCATATTTTCTTTTGATGCTTCTATAATATTTGCCCCAAGTTCAGAAAGCTTATTTTGCATTTCAGATATTCCAACTTCATTACCTGGTATAACTCTTGATGAAAATATTACTGTATCTCCATTACTTATAGTTGCATCTCTATGAGTTCCATTTGCAATCCTATTTAATGCTCCTCTTGGCTCTCCTTGTGAACCGGTACAGATAATCATTAAATTATTTTTTTCTACATTCTTAATATCTCTTTCTGAGACAAATGCAGGAAGGTCAGATAAATATCCACATTTTTTTGCAATTTCAACCATTCTCCACATAGATAATCCTACTAAGGCTACTTTTTTTCCTAAAGAAGCTCCTATTTTAGCAAGTGTGTTAAGCCTAGTAACATTTGATGCAAATGTTGATACAAATACTCTTCCTGTTGACTCTTTAATTATTTTGGTAAGAGGCTCTATCACATCTTCTTCAGAACCAGAAGTACCCTTTACCAACACATTAGTTGAATCACATACCATAGCTAATAAATTTTCTTTTCCAAGAGCTTGTAACCTTTTCTTATTAATTCCTTCTCCTATTTGTGGGTTGTAATCAATCTTCCAGTCACCCGTATGAAAAACAGAACCTGCTGATGTTGAAATCAATGCTGCTGATGGTTCAATTATAGAATGTGACATACTTATTATTTCTATATCAAAAGGCCCAATTTTAATTTCTGAATCTATATTAATAATATTTATATCTACTTCTTTTTCTAAACCAGCTTCTATAAGTTTTTTAATTAAAACTTCAGCTGCAAAAGCTGTTGCATAAACGGGACACCTTAAATATGGCCAGAGATGATGAACAGCTCCTATATGATCTTCATGGGCATGAGTTAATAATAAACCACAAATACTTTCTTTAGAATCTTCTATAGCTACTATATCTGGCATAGATACTTCTACCGAACCATAAGTTGGGTCTCCAAACGTAACTCCACAATCTACTATTAACCATTTTCCTGAATTGCCATATAAATTTAAATTCATACCAATCTCGCCCGACCCACCTAAAGGTAAAAACATTAATTCGTCTTTTTTTGGTTTTGGTAAATTCATTTTATAAAAATATCCAATTCATTATTTAATGTTAATGCAATTCCTTTTAATGTTAAATCTTCGTCTATATAGTCTATTGCATTGGTGTATGGCATAAATAGTTTTGACAACCCTCCAGTTGCAACGACTTTCATTTCTATCTCTGCTTCTATTTTTGTTCTAGAGATTATTCCTTCTATTAAACCAATATAACCCCAGAATATTCCTGACTGCATTGCAGTAATAGTATTTGAACCTATTACTTTATTTGGCTTATTTATAGCAATTCTAGGAAGTCTAGCTGTAGCTTTATCTAGAGCGTCCATTGATAAATGAACGCCTGGTGATATTATTCCTCCTATGTATGAACCTTCTTTATTGACAATATCAAAGGTAGTCGCAGTTCCAAAATCAACAATAATTATTGGACCACCATAAATTTTATGAGCAGCCAAGCTATTTACTAATCTATCCGCCCCTACTTCATCTGGCCTATCAATTAAAATATTTAATTTAGGAAAAATACTATCTCCTATTATTTTACTTTTTATATTAAAATATTTTTTTACAAAAGTTTTTAGTTCATGAATAGCTGCAGGAACTACTGATGATATTATAACATCAACAATACTTAAATTGACTTCATCTGATAGAAAAGACTTAATATGAGTTTCATATTCATCCGAAGTCCTAGAAGAATTAGAAGAAATTCTCCATTTCTTGTAAATTCCTTTATTATTTACTATTGCAAATACAGTATTAGTATTTCCTACGTCTATTACTAACATTGTTTCACTAATAAATTTTTTATTCATAATAAAAAAACATCTCCTGCCATAACAACTTTTTCTATTCCTGCGTTGTCTAAAATCAATAGACCACCATCTTTATTTAATCCATTAAAACTTCCAAATATTTTTTTTTCACCTATTTTAACACTTATAGGTTCTCCAATTTTATGACCTAATAAACTCCATATTCTATATATTTCATTTATACCTTCTCTAATATAAATTTCTTCGAATGACTTTAAGTTTTTAAAAAAAACTTTTATAAATTCTTTTGAATTTGTTTCTATACCTTCCGCCTTTAAATTAGTAGCAGGATATAATGTATTTGTTGGATTTGAAACTATATTAATTCCAAAGCCAATATTTAATATATTAAAGCTTTCAGATAAAGATATGTTTTCGATCAAAATACCTGCTACTTTTGCTTTTTTTATAAGAATATCATTAGGCCATTTTATATTGGGTACTATCTTATTACATGATACATCTTTTATAGAATTTGCTATTGCTATAGCTACAATAAAAACAGGAGCAAAAATATTTTTAGATTTATTATTTTCTGAATTTCTTAAGAAAGAAATATATAAGTTTCCTTCTGGAGAAGACCATTCACGGCCATGTCTGCCCCTTCCAATTCTCTGTTTTTTTGCCCATACAGCTGTATTAATATCGCAGCCAGAAATTGCTAACTCTTTGAGAGTTATCATTGTTGAATCTACTTCTTCATATTCAACAACTTTATAACCAGAAATTAAGTTATCTAATTTTCTCACAAAATAATAGCTTTACTGATAAAAGTTAGAAAGCTAATCAAACTATCTGCATAAACTAAAAATGTTAAAATTAGCATTGAACTTATAAAAAGAATTATTTTAATGCTCTTTTTTGTCTCAATTTTAAAAGTTTCTTCTGCTTCATCTAAAAACATAACTTTCACTATATTTAAATAATAATATGCAGAAATAACACTACCAATAATACCGACTACAGCAAACCATAAATAATCAGCTATTATAACGGCCTTAAATATATAAAATTTAGCTATAAAGCCAGCAAGTGGAGGCAAGCCTGCTAAAGACAGAAGGATTATACTAAAACATATTGCATAAAAAGGGTTGGATTTTGATAAGCCTGCAAAACTTGGAATATTACTTAGCATAATATTATCTTTTTCCATAGAAAGTATAAAAGCAAAACCTCCCACTGCAGATACTGTATAAACTGTAATATATAATAAAGATGCCTCTAGCCCTAGCTGACTTCCTAAACTTAAAGCTAAAAATATAAAGCCAATATTACTTATTGCACTATATGCCATAAGACGCTTTATATTAATTTGCAGTAAAGCGCCAAAAGCACCTACAAATATTGATAATATACCTAGAATTAAAATTAATTGATTCCATATAAAATGCACATCTATCAGAGCAATATATAATATTCTCATCAAAACACCAATTGCTGCTATTTTTGGAACAACCGCAAAAAATGCGGTAACAGAAGCAGGGGCTCCTTCATAAACATCAGGTGTCCACATGTGAAAAGGAGCAATTGATAGTTTAAAAGCAATAGAAGATAAAATTAAGACTATTGAAAAATTTAATAATAGAGAGTTATTAGAATAATCTAAAGTATTAGAACTTAGCATTGTAAATGAAGTTGTACCAGTTATTCCAAATAATAACGAGACACCATACAAAAAGAAACCAGATGCCAATGCACCTAAAATAAAGTATTTAAGCCCAGCTTCTGAGGATTTTAATGAATCTTTTTTTATGGATGCGAGGACATATAAAGCTAAAGATTGTAACTCTAAACCTAGATATAAAGTAATAAAATCATTAGAAGAAAGCATAACTAACATGCCAAGAATTGAAAAAAGTATTAACACTGGGTATTCAAAAAGGTAAAGCTTTGTCATAGTTCTATATTTTTCAGAAATTATTAGCACCATTATACCTGCCAAGATTACTAATGACTTTAAAAATACAATAAGCCTATCAGTAACTACTAAATCAAAAAAACCTCTAGCAGCTCTGTAATCTCCCATTAAAATAATTAATAATGTTCCTAATAAACCAACTATAGAGAATATTGTAAAATATGATTGACGATTTTGCTTCTCTCCACCTGAATATACGCCTAAAGGAATAAAAATAAGAAGCCAAATAGATAAAAATATTTCTGGGAAGACTAGATTGATATCGATCCCATTTGATAAAAAATTCAATTAATTCTCCAACATATACTAATTAAGGATTCTATTATTAATAGAGCTTACTAAATTAATTACTGACTCTTTAAATTCTATAGAAAAACTTTCTGGATATACTCCAAGCCAGAAAACACCAATAATAATTGGAATAAATATTATATATTCTCTTTTATCAATATCAGTAAGTTTTTCTATATTTTTATTTCCTACGTCTCCAAATATAACTCTTTTATATAACCAGAGCATATATGCTGCTCCTAATATCATTCCTAAACCTATAGCGAATGCTAAATACCCACTTACTTTATAGGCAGCTATCAATACTAATAACTCTCCTACAAAACCACTTGTTCCAGGCAAGCCTATCGACGCAAGCATAAAAACCATAAATACTAATGCAAATTTAGGCATTACTTTTACTACACCACCATAATCTGCAATCATTCTTGTGTGCATCCTATCATATAATACACCTATACATAAAAAAAGAGCAGCAGAAACTAATCCATGACTTAGCATTTGAATTATTGCTCCATCAATACCTTCTTCTTTAAATGTAAATAGACCTATAGTTACATAACCCATGTGAGCAACTGAAGAGTATGCAATCAATTTTTTCATATCTTTTTGCATCAATGCTACTAAGGAAGCATAAATAATTGCTATAATTCCAAGGACAAATACTAATGGTGAATAATAATCACTTGCATTAGGAAGCATAGGGATTGAAAAACGAATAAAACCATACCCACCTACTTTTAATAAAACTCCAGCTAAAATTACAGAACCTGCGGTTGGAGCTTCAACATGTGCATCTGGCAACCATGTATGAAAAGGCCACATTGGAGTTTTAACAGCGAATGATGCAAATAAGGCTGGCCATAATAATAATTGGAGCTGATAAGGAAAATTATGTTCTAATAATTCTCTTATATCAAATGTTCCTGAACTATATCCCATTATTATAATAGCTATTAAAAATAATACTGACCCTGCTAATGTATATAAAAAGAATTTAAAAGCCGCATAGACCCTTCTAGGACCACCCCATATACCTATAATAAGAAACATTGGTATCAATAGAGCTTCAAAGAAAATATAAAATAAAAGTAAATCTAGAGCACAAAATGTACCTATCATTAGAGATTCTAATAATAAGAATAATATCATATACTCTTTTACTCTAAACTTAATAGATTTCCAGCTTGCTAATATACAAATAGGAATCAAAAAGGCAGATAAAACTACAAAAAGCATAGATATTCCATCTATACCTAATCTATAAGATATACCTAAAGAAGAGAATAAACTTACTTCCTCAACAAAATGAAACCCATTAGACCCCGGGAAACTTATCCAAACAAAGATAGAAAGAATAAAAACTACTATTGATGTCCACATAGCTACCATCTTAGTATTTTTATTAACTGTTCTCTCATCTCCATCTATTAAACTTATAAAAAAAGCTCCAAATAAAGGAATAAAAATCATTAATGATAAAATTGGCCAACTAGTCATTACTTATACCCAATCAAAAAATTTTAAAAACTGCCAACTAAATAAAGCAATTAAGCCAAAAAACATTGTAAAGGCATAATGGTAAACATATCCACTCTGAAATGATTTAACTTTAGAGGCAAACTTTCTACAAATATATGTAATTCCATCTGGTCCAAATTTATCTATTACTCCTATATCTCCTTTATTCCATAAAAAATTACCTATTGCTTTTAAAGGTTTGCAAAGAACTAACTCATATAATTCATCAAACCAAAATTTATTTTTAGATACTTTATATAAGAACAGAACTTTATTTGAAAATAAAGAAGGAAGGTTTGTATTTCTAATATAAAACAGCCATGCAAGAATTATACCTAGCAAAGCTACTATTATAGGAGATAGTTTAACTAGAAGTGGAACATGATGTGCATTTACTAAAGCTTTATGGTTATCTAATATTAAAATAGCTCCCTGCCAAAAATCGTGATGAGTATCTACCATTGTATAACCAAGCCAACCTGATAGAACAGCTCCAATTGATAAAACAAACAAGGGAATTAATATATATAAAGGTGATTCATGAGCTTTACTAATATCGCTTCTAGGGTTGCCATGAAAAACCATAAATAATATTTTCCATGAATAAAAAGCCGTTAAAAATGCTGCTAATAAGCCTAAATAAAAAGCAATATATCCATTAAAACTATGATGACCCCAAGCAGCTTCTAATATAATATCTTTTGAAAAGAATCCCGCAAATGGAGGAAGGCCAGCTAAAGCTAAAGATCCTATCCACATGGCTGCACATGTATAAGGTAAAGCTCTAGCTAGACCTCCCATTTTTCTTATATCTTGCTCGTCTGACATAGCATGAATAATAGATCCTGCTCCTAAAAAAAGTAAGGCCTTAAAAAAGGCATGTGTAACTAAATGGAACATTCCAGCAGAATATGCAGAAACTCCACAAGCAAAAAACATATAACCTAATTGACTGCAAGTTGAGTAGGCAATAATCTTCTTTATATCGTTTTGAGATATCGCAATGAAGGCTGCAAATATTGAAGTTAAAGCTCCAACAAGAATAACAAAATTAAGTGCTACAGGAGCATATTCAAATAAAGGAGAACATCTAGAAACTAAAAATACACCCGCCGTTACCATAGTAGCCGCATGTATTAATGCCGATACAGGAGTTGGGCCTTCCATTGCATCGGCTAACCATGTGTGAAGTCCAATTTGAGCTGATTTTCCCATTGCTCCTATAAATAGTAAAAAACAGATTATCTCTATACAAGGAACAGTATAATTAAATACCGTAATATTAAAATTTAATATTGAAGGGATACTCTTAAAAACAACATCATAATCTAAGCTACCAGTTATAAAATAAATAGCCGCAATACCAAGTATTAATCCTAGGTCTCCAACCCTGTTAACTAAAAATGCCTTAATAGCTGCTGCATTTGCACTTTGTTTTTTAAACCAAAAACCTATTAACAAATATGAGCATAATCCTACCCCTTCCCACCCAAAAAATAGTTGTAAGAAATTATTTGAAGTTACTAACATTAACATTGCAAAAGTAAACAAAGATAAGTAAGAAAAAAATCTTGCTTTATGAGGGTCATGGTCCATATAACCAATAGAATATATATGTACTAAAGTAGATACAAGCATAACTACGAACAGCATCATAGCGCTTAACATATCAAACCTTAAAGCCCAGCTAACTTTAAGATTTCCAGAATTTATCCAATTACCCAATATAATTGTATAAGAATCTCCAGATATAGCATTAAAAAGTAATATCACTGAAAAAATAAAAGATACTAAACATAAAATTGTTGGAACCCATAGAACACCTTTTTTTCCAAGAAATGATGGGAAAAGCCCACTGAGCAAAGAGCCTATTAATGGTAAAAATACTAAAAGTGTGAGCATATCAACCTTTCATACTATTAGCATCGTCAACAGCTATAGTTCCTCTAGATCTAAAGAAGACGACCAAAATAGCTAAGCCTATTGCCGCTTCTGCGGCTGCTACTGTTAATATAAACAGAGCAAATACTTGACCTAAAATAATATTTAAATGAGTTGAAAAGGCAATAAAATTAATATTTACAGCCAAAAGCATAAGTTCTATAGACATTAATATTATAATTAAATTTTTTCTATTAAGAAACACACCAAATATACCGATTGTAAATATTATAGATGCTAAAATTAAATAATGTGTAAGGCTTATTTGAGACAATATTATATTCCTTTTCCAATTTCTACTTTTTTAATTTCTAAAGTATCTTCCTTATTTCTAAGAATCTGCTTTACAGTATCTTGGTTTTTTGAATTGTCTCTCTTTCTATGAGTCAATACTATTGCACCTATCATAGCTACTAAAAGAATTAAACCTGCACATTGGAATAAATAAATATAATTTGTATATAACACTTTACCTAATGCTCTTGTATTCTCTTCTTCGCCTAAAACTAAAAATAATTGATTACCTGACTGATTATCAATACCATATCTCATTCCAATAAAAGAGAAGACAATCTCTGCTAATAAAATCCCTCCTATAATTATGCCTAAAGGAGCATTTTTGATCATTCCTTTTCTTAAAGTTTTAAAATCTATATTTAACATCATAACTACAAATAAAAATAATACAGCTACAGCTCCAACATAAACAACTAAAAGAAGCATAGCTAAAAACTCAGCACCCATTAGAATAAAAAGTCCTGTTGCATTAAAAAAAGCAAGAATTAGAAAAAATACTGAATGTACAGGATTTCTTGTAACTATTACCATAATAGATGAAACTACTAAAATTATACCAAATGTATAAAAGAAAAAAGGAAGCATTTTTATTAAACCTTAGCTATTACTTAAATTGTTTATCTACATGAATATTTTTTGATAAAACAGATTCCCATCTATCTCCGTTTTCTAAAAGCTTGGCCTTATCATATAATAATTCTGATCTAGTTTCTTTTGCAAACTCATAATTTGGCCCTTGAACAATAGCATCAACAGGACAAGCTTCTTCACATAATCCACAGTAAATACATTTTGTCATATCAATATCATATCTAGTTGTTCTTCTACTATCATCTTCTCTTGGCTCAGATTCAATTGTAATAGCTAGTGCGGGGCAAACGGCCTCACATAGCTTACATGCTATACACCGTTCTTCTCCATTTGGGTAACGCCTAAGAGCATGTTCTCCTCTAAAACGGGGGCTTAATTTACCTTTTTCAAATGGATAATTTATTGTTACAGGTTTCCTAAACATATATTTTAATGTTAAAAACATACCAGAACAAAGTTCTCCTAAAATCATGAACCATATAGACCTATATATTTTTTTCAAAGACCGTACCCCTTAACCACTAACTGGCAATAAGTTAAATATTATTAAAAAACCTGAAGTTAAAACAACCCACAATAAAGAAAAAGGTAAAAATACTTTCCACCCAATTCTCATGAGTTGATCGTACCTAAATCTTGGAAAAGTTGCTCTTACCCATAAAAAAACAAATAGCATTAAAGATGTTTTCAAAGAAAACCATATAAAACCAGGGATAATATTAAGTATAGTTATATTAAATGGAGCTAGCCAACCTCCTAAAAATAATATAGTTGCCATACCACTCATCATAATCATAGCTGCATACTCACCAAGGAAAAACATTGCAAATAACATTGAAGAATATTCTGTAAAATAACCTCCAACTAAAGACGATTCATCTTCCGGCAAATCAAAAGGTGCTCTATTAGTTTCAGCCAATGCGGAAATAAAAAAAACTACAAACATAGGAAATAATGGAAATACAAACCATGTAGATTTTTGAGCATAAACAATTTCTGATAAATTCAATGATCCTACACATACTAAAACTGTGACAATAACTAGCCCTATAGATACTTCATATGATACCATCTGTGCTGCTGATCTAAGCGCTCCCATAAATGCATATTTAGAATTACTGGCCCAACCAGCCATTATAATTCCATAAACCGATAATGAAGATACTGCAAAAAGATATAGAATGCCCACATTAATATTAGAAATCACCCAGCCATCTGAAATAGGTATGACTGCCCAAGCCGCAATAGATAGAGAAAAAGCAATCATAGGAGCAAGTAAAAAAACTATTTTATTTGATACAGTAGGAAATATAGTTTCTTTAGAGAATAGTTTAAGTCCATCCGCTAAAGGCTGTAAAAGGCCAAAAGGACCTACCACATTAGGACCCTTTCTTAATTGAACTGATGCAATAACTTTTCTTTCTGCATAAGTCAAGAATGCAACTATTACCAGTAAAGGTACAACTAAAGCAATTATTTTTAGCATGATAATTAAAAACGTAATGAAATTCTGGCTATATAAAAAATCTATCATTTTTTAACCATTTCGCTTTTTGATATGGCGCACTTAGCCATAGTTTCAGAAGCTCTAGAAATTGGACAAGTCATAAAATAATTAATCTTTTTGGGCTTTAAAATATCATTTAATAGTTTTATTGATACATTGCCTATATCATCAAAACCGCCTTGAATTAAAGAATTCTCAATTATTAGAGATTTATTAATTTTTGCCATCCTATCTCGAAGCTCAAATATATTATCATAAGGAAGTGTTTTATTAACATAGCTAGAAAATGCTCTAATTATTTTCCAATCTTCCCTTGCCTCACCTGGCGGAGAAACAGCTACATTAGTTCTTTGTACCCTGCCCTCTGTATTTAAGTAAGTTGCATCTTTCTCAGTATATGCAGAACCAGGTAGAATTAAATCTGCGCTTTCTGCACCTATATCGCCATGGTGGCCTTGATAAACAATAAATGTATTATGTTTATTACTAATGCTTTGTTCATCTGAACCTAATAACCAAAGTAATTTAATATCATTTTTACTTACACCTTCTATTATACCTTTAGTATTTAAACCTTTATTAAGAGGAACAAAACCAACTTCTAAAGCACCTACTCTGCTGGCTGCATAATGTAAAATTGCTAAACCATTCCATTTATTTGAAAATGAATTATATTTCTTTGCTATCTCTCTTAATCTGCCTAATATACCAGAACCGTCTTTTCTATTTAAAACATTTTCTCCTATAATAAATAAAGGCTTACTAGAAGAATCTAATATTTTATTGTAAGAGTGTTTACCTTTATAGATTTGATCTATTATATCAATGTCATTTCCCAGTTCTTCTATAGGATAACTAGAAGAATCTCCTCCTCCAATTCTTGAAATTTTAACACCTTTTGCAAGCCAAGCTTTTCTTATACGTGCATCTAACAATGCTGCTTCATATCTTGGTTGACTTCCAATAATTAATATTGAATCACATTCTTCAATACTTGATATAGTAGGATTAAACAACCACCCGCTTCTATTTTTAATATTCGTAGGCAACTTCGAGCCCATCGGTCTACAATCAATATTCTCTACATTAAATTCTACCATCAAGTCTTTTAAAGCAACCACAGATTCTAAACATGCTTGATCTCCCACTAAAGCAGCTATTTCTTTAGGATTAATACTTTTAATTTTTTCGGTTAATGTTTTAAAAGCTTCTTCCCATGAGCAAGCCACTAAATGACCTTTTATATTTTTTTTATAAGGAGCATCTAATCTTTGGTTAACCAAACCATCTATTGCAAATCTAGACTTATCCCCTAACCATTCTTCGTTAATGTCTTCATTTAATCTTGGCAAAACTCTTAGAACTTCACCATCTTTACATCCTACTTCAATAGCAGAACCTAACCCATCAAGCACATCAATACTATTTGTTTTAGTTAATTCCCATGGCCTTGCCTTAAATGCATAAGGAGAAGAAGTTAATGCTCCTACTGGACAAAGATCAATAATATTTCCTGATAATTCTCCACCTAAACCATTTGGAGAGTCAGTTATTATTTCCATATCCTCTCCTCTACCTATTGCGCCTAAATCATGAACACCTGCAACTTCATCCATAAACCTTACACACCTGGTACAGTGAATACATCTTGTCATAGTAGTTTTAATTAATGGTCCAAAAGGCTTATTATCTACAGCCCTTTTATCTTCTTCATATCTAGTTTCTCCTCTACCATAAAATAATGCCTGATCTTGTAAGTCACATTCTCCACCCTGATCACATATAGGGCAATCTAAAGGATGATTTATTAGTAAAAACTCCATTACCCCTTCTCTTGCAGTTTTAACTTTATCTGATTTAGTAATTATTTTCATACCCTCAGCGGCCGGCATTGCACAACTTGCAACTGGCTTAGGGGCTCCTTCTACCTCGACTAAACACATTCGGCAATTTCCTGCTATAGATAACCTTTCATGAAAACAAAAACGAGGTATTTCCTCTCCTGTTTTTTCGCATGCTTGCATAACTGTTGATCCATCAGCTACTTCTACTTCTTTATCATCTACAAATAGTTTTACCAATTAATTATACCTACTCAGCCGCTCTAAAATTTAAATTTTTATAATTGTTGATTCTCTTTTCTATTTCAGGTCTAAAGTGCTTAATTAGACCTTGAACTGGCCATGCTGCAGCATCTCCTAAAGCGCAAATTGTATGGCCTTCCATTTGATCACATACATTTTGTAAAGCATCAATATCTTTTAAATTAGCATTACCATGTATCAACCTTTCCATAGAACGCATCACCCATCCTGTTCCTTCTCTACATGGAGTACATTGTCCGCACGATTCATGCTTATAAAATTTTGATAATCTCCAAATAGCTTTTATTATATCAGTCGATTTATCCATTACGATCACTCCGGCTGTTCCTAAACCTGTGCCTTCGCTTTTTAAAGAATCAAAATCCATATTAACAGTATTGCATACACTAGCAGGTATTAATGGAGTTGAAGAACCGCCTGGTATAACAGCTAACAAATTATCCCATCCTCCAATTACACCTCCTGCATGTTTTTCCAGAAGCTCTTTTAGAGAAATTCCCATCTCTTCTTCTACAACGCAAGGATGATTTACATGACCAGATATACAAAAAAGTTTAGTACCAGTATTATTTTTATTACCTAAAGAAGAGAACCAACTTGACCCTCTTCTCAAAATTGTTGGAACGACAGCTACAGTTTCTACATTAGAAACTGTAGTAGGACAACCATAAAGCCCTGCATTTGCTGGAAAAGGAGGCTTTAATCTAGGCTGCCCCTTCTTACCTTCTAGACTTTCTAATAATGCAGTTTCTTCTCCACAGATGTATGCTCCAGCACCTCTATGAAGAGTAATATCAAATGAAAACCCTGAATTACATGCATTTTTTCCTAAATAACCTTTTTTATATGCTTCGGTTATGGCATCATTCAAAACTCTAGCTTCCTCTACGAATTCACCTCTTATATAAATGAAACCATGATTAGCTTGCATTGCAAAACCTGCTATAAGAGTTCCTTCTATTAACTTATGTGGCTCATTTCTCATTATTTCTCTATCTTTACAAGTTCCTGGCTCACTCTCATCTGCATTTATTACTATATAATGAGGCTTTGCTTTAACCTTAGGCATAAATGACCACTTTAAACCTGTTGGGAAACCAGCACCTCCTCTTCCCCTCAATTCCGATGCTTTTACTTCATTGATAATCCATTCACTTCCTTTATCTAATAAAGATTTAGTATTATCCCAATCTCCTCTTTTTTCACTTTTAGCAATACTGTTACCATCAAACCCATAAAGGTCACTAAATATAATATTTTCAGATGAAATCATTATGCCACCACCTTAATTCTTTTAGGTTCTGAGCCTTTTCTATTAGACTGTGGTCCAATTTTCGGCTGTTTATCTTTTTTTAAATCTTCTATAATATTTTTAATAGACTCTTTATCTAGATCTTCATAAAAATCATCATTTATCTGAACCATTGGGGCATTTGAACAAGCTCCGAGGCATTCCACCTCTAATAAAGTAAATTTATTGTCTTTTGTAGTTTCCCCAAAATTAATTCCTAATTTACTTTTACACACAGAAACTATGTCATCACTTCCTCTTAACCAGCAAGGCGTAGTAGTGCACACTTGAAGCAAATTCTTACCTACTGGATACAAGTTATACATAGTATAAAAAGTAGCCACTTCCATAACTTTAATCATTGGCAAATCTAACATACTAGCAATTTCAGACATAGCAGCCTTTGGAAGCCAATTATTATTTTGCCTTTGAGCTAAATCCAACAAAGGTAATAATGAGCTAGCTTTTTTACCTTCTGGATATTTAAGAAAAATCTTATTAATTATTTTAATATTCTCTTTTGTAAAATTAAAATTTTCTGGTTGTAAATTTTCTGGAGCGGGCCTTCTTATACTCATCTGTCAATCTCTCCAAACACTACATCCAATGTAGCTATACACGCTACTAAATCTGCTAACATATGACCTTTAGCCATGAAATCTAAACCTTGTAAATGAGAGAATCCAGGAGCTCTAATTTTACATCTATATGGTTTACTTGAGCCATCTGACACTAAATAGACACCAAACTCTCCTTTAGGTGCCTCTACAGCTGTATAAACCTCTCCAGCAGGCACTCTAACTCCTTCTGTAAATAGTTTAAAATGATTTATTAGAGCCTCCATTGAATGTTTCATCTCATCTCTTTTAGGAGGATAAAACCTAGAATCATCAATTATAACATTACCTAGCGGCATGTTATCTAAAACCTGACGAATGATCCTTACGCTCTGTTTCATTTCTTCAACTCTTATTAAATAACGATCATAACAATCTCCATTTTTACCCACAGGAACATCAAAATCAACTTCATCATATATAGCATAAGGTTGAGACTTTCTTAAGTCCCATGCAACTCCTGAACCTCTTAGCATTGGACCTGTAAATCCCCAATTTAATGCTTCCTCAGGTGAAACAACCCCTATATCTACAGTCCTTTGCTTAAATATTCGGTTATCCGAAAGTAAAGTTTCTATATCTTCTACTACTTTTCCAAAGCCTGATAACCATTCTTCAATATCTGCTATTAGATTTTCTGGAAGGTCTTGGTGCACTCCCCCAACTCTATAGTATGCTGCATGAAGCCTAGAACCAGAAACTTGCTCATAAAAACCCATTAATTTTTCTCGTTCTTCAAAAAGCCATAAGAAAGGTGTTGTAGCTCCTAAATCTAAACCTTGTGCAGCAATTTGAAGAGAATGATTTAGAACTCTTGTAATTTCATCAAATAACACTCTTATAAACAGAGCTCTTCTAGGAACTTTAATATTTAATAATTTCTCTGCAGATAATACAAAAGCATGCTCCTGACACATAGGAGATACATAATCTAATCTATCAAAATATGGTATAGCTTGCATATATGTTTTGTGTTCAATTAATTTTTCAGTACCTCTATGCAGCAAACCTATATGCGGGTCGGTTCTTTCAACTACCTCTCCATCCATTTCTAAAACTAGACGAAGTACGCCATGGGCTGCTGGATGCTGAGGTCCAAAATTTAATGTCATATTTTTTAATTGCACATCTGTCATTTCTTTTTATCCAAATTTTTATCTGGATCATTATACTCTGGGCCTTCCCATGGACTTTCAAAATCAAAGCTCCTAAAGTCTTGAACTAAATTTACTTTCTCATTTATTACTCTTTTTTCTGAATCATCATATTTAACCTGAGTAAATCCAGATAAAGGAAAATCCTTTCTTAAAGGATGTCCTTCAAAGCCATAATCAGTTAAAATACGACGTAAATCTGGATGATCTGTAAATATTACACCATATAAATCCCATACTTCTCGCTCGTGCCAATTTGCAGCCTCAAATATTGAAACAATGGATGGAACCATATCTCCATCTTTAACAGATAATTTTACTCTTATTCTTTGATTTAAATTTAAACTTAACAAATGATAAACAATCTCGAACCTTTCCAATCTATTTGGATAATCTACCCCGCAAATGTCTATTAACTGTTTAAATTGAAAACCTTTATCTTCTTTTAGAAAGCTTATTACCTTTATAAGGTTGGATTTATCTATAATTATAGTTAATTCATCAGATTTAATATAGGTCTCTAAGCCTCCTCCAGCAAACCTTTCGATCAAGATTTTTTGAATATCTACATGCCTTTTGTTATAACTGTCTTGATATACCTTATTCAATTTAATTTATACTCCTAAAGAATTTTGACGCGTAATTTTTTTTTGTAATTGAATAATTCCGTATAAAAGTGCTTCCGCTGTTGGAGGGCACCCCGGAACATAGACATCGACAGGAACGATTCTGTCACATCCTCTTACTACAGAATAAGAGTAGTGATAATATCCTCCACCATTAGCACAGCTTCCCATTGATATAACCCATCTTGGTTCAGGCATCTGGTCATATACTTTTCTAAGTGCTGGGGCCATTTTATTAGTTAAAGTACCTGCTACAATCATTACATCTGATTGCCTTGGACTTGGTCTAAATACTAAGCCAAATCTATCTAAATCATATCTACTTGCTCCAGCATGCATCATTTCAACTGCACAGCATGCTAGTCCAAATGACATTGGCCATAGAGAACCAGTTCTTGCCCATGTAAACAATTTATCTATTCTTGCTACAACAAAACCTTTGTTTCTAACATCCGAAGCTGCCGCTTCAAAAGCTTCTTTTCCTTGAATTAAATTAGTTTCGCTTTGCTTTAATCCCATTCTAGAGCTCCTTTTTTCCACTCATATATAAAACCAATAGTTAAGACAAACAAAAATATCATCATAGAAATAAAACCAAAAATACCTATGTCTGATAATGCAACTGCCCAAGGAAAAAGAAATGCTACCTCTAGGTCAAATATAATAAATAGTATTGCAACTAAATAAAATCTCACATCAAACTGAATTCTAGCATCCTCAAATGGCTCAAAGCCACATTCATAAGGAGACAATTTTTCTGAGTCAGGAAGCTGCTTTCCAATCATCCAAGATGAAATGGCAAATAATACAGATAGCCCACCAGCAAATGCAATAAATATAGCTATAGGCAGATACTCTATATAGAGTGGTGTCATTTAATACCTCATAGACAAATTATGTGTAATTTACTATAAAAAAAAATCTCATAATAATTAGCCCCTATGTATAACTAATTTCAGATAAAGACAATCAATTTTAATAAAATAATTATCTATAATATTTAAAAGTAAATGCAATTTACAAATAATATTTCTAAAATAATTTATATAGTGTATACTCTCTTATTAGCTTAATAGATTTAATAAATATTATTAAATTTATTTTACTTAAAAACAATGCTTTATAATTAATAGTTAGGTTATAAAATGAATATTAAAAATATAGAGATTTTATCATACACTGTTCCTCTTAAAGAGCCTGTAGAAGCATATGCTGCGGGTATAATGTCAGGTTTTGGATTGGTTATAGTAAAAATTATGGATGAGAATGGAAATATTGGACAGGGTTATACTACATTGCATAGCAATCAAGAGCTAGCAATAGCAAGAATTATAGAAGATACTTATAAGCCAATTTTGATAAAAGCGGATTCCTCTAGAATTGAATATCTGTGGAAAAAAATGTGGAAACAGAGCCATTATGCAGGTAGAGGTGGTCCTGTAAGTTTTGCTATAGCGGCTGTAGATGCTGCCCTTTGGGATTTACAAGCAACAAGATTAAAACAACCCTTATGGCGTCTATTAGGTGGATATTCTCCTAAGGTTAAAGTCTATGCTGGAAATATAGATTTAAACTTTTCTATTGAGAAGATATTAGATAACACCACTAAAAATATAGAAGACGGTTACAAAGCTATAAAAATGCGTTTAGGTAGAGAATCCCTTAGAGAGGACTTACAAAGAGTCGAAGCAGTAAGAAAACATATTGGAGATGATATAGAACTTATGGCTGATGCTAATGAAGCTTGGAGAGTTGATCAAGCCTTAAAAGCCTCAAATGAACTAAGTAATTTTAACCTTACGTGGCTAGAAGAGCCTATCACTCCCGATGATTATAAAGGTTATGCATACTTAAAAAATAATGGTAAAACTCCAATTGCAGCTGGAGAAAACCTTCATACCCTTCAGGAGTTTCAATTACTTTTCCATTTTAATGGGGTTGATTTTCCTGAACCAGACTATACTACTTGTGGTGGCTTTACACCTTTTATGAAAATAGCTAGACTCGCTGAAGCTAATAATCTTCCTGTTATGTCGCATGGAGCTCATGATGTTCATATACAATTACTTTCAGCATGTCCTAATGCCGCTTATATGGAAGTTCATGCCTTTGGTATAGAGGATTATATTTCACATCCTCTCAAAATAGAAAATGGCTTTGGATTAGCTTCAGATCTTCCTGGTATAGGGTTTGAATTTGATTTTGATAAATTGAAACAATATAAAACAAATTAATAATAGGAAAGAATAATGAGAGATTTAAGAGGAATGGTTGCTTGGATAACAGGCGCTGGATCTGGGATAGGAGAAGGTGCTGCTTTATCTTTAGCTAAAGAAGGAGTTAAAGTAATTCTAACAGGTAGAAGAAAAGAACCTCTTGAATTAGTTGCAAGTTCAATAATTAAATTAGGAGGATCTGCTGAAGTTGCTCAGGGAGATGCTAAAGACAGAAAAGGCATGCAGAATATAGCTAATAATATTATTAAAAAACATGGTAAAATTGATTTATTGTTTAATAACCATGGAATGAATATTAAAGATAGGCATTGGAATAATGCAAAATTAGATGATTGGGATGAAGTATTAGATATTAATATTAAAGGTGTGTATAATTGTACATTTGCAGCCTTGGAAGTTATGAGACCAAAAAAAAATGGTTTAATAATAACTACTGCTTCAATAGCTGGGTTATCAAATGCTATTTCTGAGTTTAGTTTAGCAGGAGCTCCTTATGCAGCATCAAAACATGCTGTAATTTCACTAAATAACACCATGAATCTTCAAGAAAAAATAAATGGCATTCGTGGTTGTGTTATATGTCCTGGTGAAGTAGAAACTCCAATTTTAGATAATAGACCTATACCTGTTTCTAAAGAAGACAGAACCAAATTAATACAAACGGAAGATATTGCAGAAATAATTGTATTTATTTTAAAAATGCCTGAACGAGTAACATTAAATGAAATAATTATTACACCTACTCATAATAGAGAAATTAAACCAGAAGAAAAATAATAAAGGAAATATTTTACATGTACAAAGAAGAACATATAGAGGCAGCAAATGCACCAGAAGGTTTTAAGCTTTATGATTCCAGAGATGGGATGTTTACCGATAGAATTGGCCCTTACTTTATAAAAGGAAATTATCCAGATGTTACTATGGGAATAAGAATATTAGACCATCATTCAAACTATAATGGGGTATCTCATGGGGGCCTTCTTATGGCTTTTGTTGATAGTATAGGAGGATATATCGCAGCTAAAGCAGGAGAAGGACCCAGTGTAACTGCAAATTTTAATGCAAACTTTATGCGCCCTGCCCCAGTTGGTGAATGGGTAGAAGGAACTGGAAAAGCTCTAAAAGTAGGTAGAAAAGCAATTTTTATTAGAGTAGAGTTAACATTAGAAAAAAAATTAATTTTTACTGCAGAAGGAATTTGGCAAAAAATTAATAGAGAGAAAGGAATACCTAAATAATGAAACTATATTATACGGTGACATCTCCTATAGCGAGAAAATGTAGAATAATTGCTAGAGAGCTTAATCTAATCGATAAAATTGATGAAGTAATTACTACTACAAGATCTGAGGATGCTTTAATTATGCAAAACAACCCTAATGGAATGGTACCTACTTTAGAAACAGATGAAGGTTTTAACATAGTAGAATCAATGGCTATATGTAATTATTTGGAAAAACAGAGTCATAATAAAGAATTTATTCCTCAAAATTCAAAAGAATATTGGCAAATATATGCCTTAGATTCAATTGCATCACAAACTTTTGAATCTATTGTTTCTAGAGCTAGAGAAAAAATCTATAAACCAGAAGAGTTTCACTATCCAGATGGAATAAAACATGAAAAAGGAAGAGCTCTAAGATCTCTTAGTTTATTAGAAAAAGAATCACATCTTTTTATAGGATCTTATAATAAGCTTCATGTTACAATTGGCTTATGCTGTCTAGTGTTAGATAATGTATTTCCTGATGAAGCATGGAAGGAAAACAAACCAAATCTAGTTAAAATATATGAAGATTTTAAAAATAAAGATTCATTCATTGAAACTATTAAAAAGGATTGAATTTAGAAAGCTATACTATGAAAAATAATGAAAGAATTTGCTTAATTGCTGGAGTTGGCCCTGGAACCGGTAAAGAGAGCGCTAAAAAATTTGCAGATAGTGGGTATAAAGTTGTAATGCTAGCTAGAAATATAGATTTTATTAATAGTTTAAAATCAGAAATACCCAACTCTTTTGCATATAAATGTGATGTTTCAAATATGGAGGAAATTAAAGATATATGCTCTAAAGTTATTCAAGAAGTAGGTAATCCAAATATATTTATACATAATGCTGTTGCTGGTGTTGCAGATGGAGGTCTAGCAGGAAGCTTTCTAGATGATAACCCTGATAAGTTAGATAGAAATTTTAATGTTAATACTAAATCATTACTTTATTTTGCTAGAGCTTTAGCGCCTGCTATGATTGAAAATAAATCTGGTTCTATAATTGTTACAGGCAACACATCTGCACTAAGAGGAAAACCAGCTTTTGTATACTTTGCTCCTACTAAAGCAGCTCAGAGAATTTTAGCACAATCCTTAGCAAGGGAATTGGGACCTAATGGGGTTCATGTTGCTTATATACTTGTTGATGCCGCTATAGATACCCCCAGAACAAGACCTATATTTGCTGCAGATAAAGAAGATATTTTCTTTTGCAAGCCTGCAGATATAGCTAAAGAAATTTTTCATGTAGCACATCAAGCTAGGTCAGCATGGTCATTTGACGTTGAAGTTAGACCGGATATAGAAGCATGGTAAAAAATTCTGATTCATTATTAAGAATATTTTGTTACTTGCCAACTCCCAGAATTTGGAAATCTACTATTACTGCTAGATTTTTAGATATAAATATTGAACTAAGAGGCACAAAACCTACTGAAGTAAAAGATTGGCTTTGGGATTTTGATGCGAGACCTTTAACAGAAGAAGATAAAACGAGACTTGCTGACAAAACAACTGCTGGAAAAACAGGCTTTTCTATAAAACTTTACAAAACTGATGCTTTTTTAGAGTTACAACCTTATGGAACAATTCCAGCTGCATTTAGTCCAGATGGGAAGATTGGTATTTTTGAGTCAAATAGTATAATGCGATTGGTTGCAAGACTTAAAACAAAAAATAATCCTTTATATGGTTCAAACCCATATGAAAGCTCTCGAATAGACAGCTTTCTTGATACCTCACTTATTTTTGCCAGATCTTCCCAAAAATATTTACTTTCTCTTAATAACAATTCAGTCAACAAATCAATAAGAAAAGAAGCTAAAGAAGCTTACATTACATATATGACGGGTATTGAAAATGCCCTTAGCAATAATAAAAAATATGGTTTTATTACTTCTAAAAACATTACCTTAGCAGACATATGCTTTTTTTGTGAATTCTCATTATTTTATAGAGAAATTATTCCTTTAAAGAAACCCATAAAAGGAATTACTTCTATAATTTGTGAGATGGAATCAAAATCTTTTAAACTATCCATAAATCACTTCAAAAAACTGAAGAAACACCCTAACTTTAAAATTGATTCTCATAAATATATTAAAAATATAGAAAAAAAATTAACTTAAATCATGTCCTGCCGATGCAACCAAACCGCCGTCACAAGTTATAACTTCACCTATTGTATAAGCACCAGCTCTGGATGACAAAAATATTGCTAACCCAGCTATATCTTCAGCTGTCCCTATTCTACCTCTTGGGTTTCTTTGCTCTAATTCTGAATAATTAAATTCTACAGCTGAACCAAGCATCTTACTTGGAAAAGGACCAGGAGCTATTGCGTTTACGTTAATGTGTTTTTTTACTAACTCTGCTGCTAAAACCCTTGTCATATGATGCACTGCCGATTTTGCTGCACTATAGGAAAAATTTTTAAATTCAGGATTATTAATTCCATCTATAGAACCAATATTAATAACTCTAGATGGATCCTCTTTATTAGCAGAATTTACAAGCATAGGCAATAAACCTTGTGTCAGGAAAAACATTGATTTCACACATATATCCATTACTTTATCCCAACCAATTTCAGGAAAACTTTCTATTGGAGATGCCCAAGCTGCTCCTGCATTATTTACTAAAATATCTAAATGATCTTCTTTCTTTTTTATTTCATCACATAGTCTATTTACACCTTCTATTGAAGAAATATCGCATTCTATTCCAATACATTCAGAATCATAGCTATCTGATATGCGTTTTGCAGTTTCAGTTACCACATCTTTTGACCTGGCCGATATATAAACCTTTGCTCCATTCTCACAATATCCTGAAGCAAGCATTTCCCCTATGCCTCTTGAACCACCCGTTACAAGTACAACTTTATCCTTAACTGAAAATAAATTATTGATTAACATTTATATATATCCTTAAAATTAATAAAAAATATTGAAATTTGGCTTAGCAAATGTAATATGATCTTCTATATTATTTTCAATTATGGGTGAGGAAATTCAAAATGTTAACTAAATTTGTAAAAATATTATTACTATCTATTACTTTAATATCTTATGCATCGTTTGCTAAAGCAGAAGATACTATAAAAATAGCTATTATAGAGCCAATGTCTGGGCCATTAGCTTCAGTGGGATTAGACCTTATAGAAGGTTTAGAATTCTTTGCTGAAAGAATTAATAAAGCAGGTGGAGTTTTAGGTGGGAAACATATTGAAATAGTTCCTTATGATAATGCTATGGTTGCTGAAAAAACAATTCAACAACTTAGAAAAGTAATTGATGAAGATATTAGGTATGTAACGCAAGGTGTTGGTTCAAATCACGCATTAAATATTATTAAAACTTTAGGAAAGCATAATAAAAGAAACCCTGGAAAAGAAATTATGTTCCTTAATCACTCTGCAGTAACAACTTCTTTTACTAATGAATTATGTAATTTTTATCATTTTAGATTTGATGCAAATGTTGACATGAAGGTTGCCGCTCTAGTTTCTCAAATGACTAAAGATCCAAGCATTAAAAAAGTATATCTTTTAAATCAAAATTATGCATATGGACAATCTTTTCAAGCAGCAGCAAGAAGATTATTAGCTGAAAGAGCACCTCAAATTGAAATAGTAGGAGATGAATTAATAGTTCCATTTGGTAAAATTTTAGATTTTAACCCATATGTTTCTAAAATTACTTCTAGTGGCGCAGATACAGTATTAACTGGTAACTGGGGCCCAGATGCTGCGAGGCTAATAAAAGCAACAGCCAATTCTCAACTTAAAGTAAAATTTTATACTATATATGCAGGTATTCCAGCAGCTATGAACTCTATGGGTGTAAAAGTATCTACATTTAATCCTATTGTTCAAGTAACAGAATCTCATGAAAACGACCCATCTCATCCTGAATGGTTGAAAGAAATTGATAAAGAATACATGACATTTGCAAATAAAAGTCCTTATGCAGATAGACAGAGGTTTATGATAGAAATGTTTGCTGCAGCAGTAGAACAAGCAGGGTCTGCAGATCCTACGGCAGTTGGATGGGCATTAGAGGGTATGACTGGAAGAGGTGCTCATGGAGAAGTGCATATGAGAGCAGAGGATCATCAAATGCATTTTGATATGGTACTAAGTCATATTTCTACTGATGTAGAAAAAACATTCATTTATAATAAAGAAGATTATGGTATGGCTTATGCTACTGATGGCTGGGTAGATATGGCTGATATTACTTTACCTACTACATGCAAAATGAAGAGACCTAAAAGATAATCTAATAAAGTAGTAGGATAAAAAATTGGACGTAATTATTTTTACATTATTTAATGGTCTGCTTTATGGCATGTTACTTTTTATGCTTTCAAGCGGGTTAACATTAATTTTTGGTATGATGGGTGTTCTAAATTTTGCTCATGCGTCATTTTTTATGCTTGGTGCCTATTTTGCTTATCAGATAAGTAAATACATTGGTTTTGTACCTGCACTGTTTATAGCTCCATTAATTGTAGCTTTCTGTGGTGCTATGGTTGAGAAATATGCATTAAGAAGAGTTCACAAATTCGGACATGTCGCTGAACTTTTATTTACTTTTGGGTTATTTTACATAATTGAAGAATTGGTTCAAATGGTATGGGGCAAAGTACCTGTTGGATATCATGTTCCTCAATTTTTAGACTTTACATTATTTTCTATGAGTGGAATGGGATATCAAGCATATGCTATCTTTACATTATTTGTCTCAATAGTAATCTTCCTAGCCTTATTTAGTGTTTTAACTAAAACAAGAGCAGGCCTTATAATACAGGCGGCATTGACACATCCAGAAATAGTTTCTTCATTAGGACATAATGTACCAAGAGTATTTATGGCAGTATTTGGTCTTGGGTGTGCATTAGCAGGACTTGCAGGAGTTCTAGCTGGAAACACTTTAGGAACAGAGCCTTCAATGGCATTATCTCTTGGTCCAATAGTATTTGTTGTAATAGTAGTTGGCGGACTAGGATCTCTCAAAGGTGCTTTGGTAGCTTCTATATTAATAGGTGTGCTGCAAACTACAGCTATTTCTCTTGATTTATCTATAAATAGTCTTATTGAAACTTTAGGATATGCCGTAGATTTAGAAAGCTTATGGCACATACTTACTGGCTTAACAATTTCACAAATAGCACCAATTTTGCCATATTTATTGCTTGTAGTAATGTTAATAGTTCGTCCAAGAGGACTATTTGGAAATAGGGACGTCTAATGCTAAATATACTTAAACCTTTTTCTACCTGGATTATTATTGCAGCTATAGCGGCAGGATTACCATTAATCTTTGAATCATCTTTTGCTCTTACTTTATTATCCAAGATGGGTGTACTAATTATATTTACAGTGGCCTATAATATGCTTTTAGGGCAAGGAGGCATGTTATCATTTGGCCATGCCATATATTTTGGCCTTGCAGGTTATGCATCCATTCATATTTTAAATGGTATAGGAGAAGAAACTCTTCCCTACTTTCCAACAGTATTATTTCCTTTTATAGGAGCTATTGTTGGGTTATTTTTTGGTTCTATAGTTGGATATGTTTCTACTAGAAGAGCTGGTACTGCTTTCGCCATGATATCATTAGGTTTTTGCGAAATGGTAACAGCTATGACACTTATATTTGTTATATTCTTTAATGGAGAGGACGGTATACAAACAGATAGAATGGTTGGACCGGAGCCATTTGGAGTATCTTTTGGCCCTCAAATAGAAGTGTATTATTTAATATTATTTTGGGTCTTAGTAACTGTTGCATTAATGTATATTATTACAAAAACACCCTTTGGAAGAATGAGTAATGCAGTTAGAGACAATCCTGAGCGGGCAGCATTCATAGGCTATAGTGTAAGAAGAGTTAGATGGCAAGCATTTGCTTTATCTTCAATGTTTGCAGGAGCTGCTGGAAGTCTGCATGCTCTTAACTTTGAGCATATTGGGTTTGAATCCGTAAGTGTAGTTCAATCAGGAGCAGTTTTATTTATGGCTTTTATTGGAGGAGCTGGACATTTTCTCGGCCCAATAATTGGAGCTATAGGACTTACTTATTTAGATTCTACTTTAGCAGATATTACAGAGGCCTGGCTTCTGTATCTTGGACTTACATTCTCTGCAATTGTTATGTTTGCACCAGGAGGATTAGCCGGATTAATTGTTATGCATGGACCAATAGCTAGAACAAATAAAAATTTATTAACTAGTTTAATTAAACCCTATTTATTTGCTATAGGAAGTATTATTACAGTACTTATTGGCTTGATAGGAATAATAGAAATGTTATATTTTCGTTCCCTAATATCTAAAGGTGAAGGAGAAGTTATAATATTTTGGACGGAGTTTAATGCTAATGGCATGATGTCTTGGTTGCTATTTGTAATATTAATTTTATTAGGTATATTTTTATCTAAAAGAACATTCCCAATGGCAAAAGAAAGTTGGGATAATGCGATATCTGTTGTAAAAACGGAGATATCTAAATGAGTGTTTCCTTAAAATTAAGTAATGTTTCTAAATCTTTTGGTGAAGCTAAAATTATACAAAATCTCAATTTAAACATTCAAAAAAATGAAAGACATGCAATTATTGGACCAAATGGAGCAGGAAAGTCTACCCTATTCCATTTAATATCTGGTCATTATAAATTAACTTCAGGAAAAATTACTTTAAATGGAGAGAAGATCAATAACTTAGAACCTCATCAAATAAATAGAAAAGGTTTAGCAAGAAGTTTCCAAGTAACTAATATTTTTCCGAAAATGTCAGTATATGAAAATATTAGATGTGGCATATTGTGGTCTTTAGATTTCAAGTATTCTATTATAAAACTTGTTAATAAAAGCAAAGAGTTAAATGAAAAAACTAATAATATACTTGAGGAAGTCAACTTACAGCATTGCGCACAACTACCTGCAGGCCTTTTAAGTTATGCTGATCAAAGAGCTCTTGAAATTGGGATAACTATTGCAGGTGGTGCCGATACACTTATGCTTGATGAACCAACTGCTGGTATGTCTAACTCAGAAACAGAAAGAGCAGTAAACTTAATAAAAAAAATATCGGAAAATAGAACCTTAGTTGTAGTTGAACATGATATGGGTGTAGTTTTTGACTTAGCGGATAGAATATCAGTTCTTGTTTATGGACAAATTATTGCAACAGATACTCCTGAAAACATAAGAATGAATAAAGCTGTTCAGGAAGCTTACCTTGGAACAGAGGATCATTAAATAATGTTAAAAGTAACAGACCTTCATGCTTATTATGGAAAATCTCACATACTTAGGGGCGTAAACCTATCTATCAATAGAGGAGAAATAATTGCCCTACTTGGAAGAAATGGTGTAGGCCGATCTACTTTAGTTAAATCAATTATGGGCTTAGTTCCAATAACGGGATCAATTTTATATAAGGATAATGAAATAGTAGGAAATGCTACGCATGATATAGCATTAAAAGGTATAGGATATGTTCCTGAAAATAGAGATGTGTTTCCAACTTTAACTGTTAAAGAAAATCTTTTATTAGGCGTAAAAGATAAAAAAGCTAAGGCAGATTGGTCCGTTGAAGAAATGTTTTCTTTATTTCCAAACCTGGAAAGAAGATCTAATGTAAATGCTTCAGCACTGTCCGGCGGAGAACAACAAATGCTTACAATTTGTAGGTGTTTAATGGGTAACCCTGAGTTTATGATGATAGATGAACCTACAGAAGGTTTATCTCCTCAAATGGTTGAAACTGTTGCTGAACTTTTAAAAAAGATTGCAAGCAAAGGTATTTCTATACTTTTAGTTGAGCAAAAACTTACTATAGCCTTAAGATTAGCTGGAAGAGTTTATCTAATGGGCCATGGAGAAATGGTTTTTGAAGGCACTCCTAAAGAATTAGAAGAAAATAAAGACATAAGAAAAGAATGGTTAGAAGTATAGTTAAATTACTATAACCTCTTCACTATCATTTAAGCTATCATACAATTTATTAACTAAATCTGCTCTAGCTGCTAAAGCAGACGACTGATTAACATAGCCTTTATCTGTTATTTCATTATTATCAAATGATGGAGGAATATGCATAAGAATAAGTTTTTTAATTTTTGTACTGGACCCTGGGAAATTTTTATTATGTATAACTATATTTCTTTTAATTTCTTCTCTTAATAGAGGATGATTGATAATTTCTTTAACTTCTAATTCTTGACCTAAGAATTTTTTACAGGCCTCTATATTAGGCCAAGCAAGAAACCCTAAATAATTTTTATCATGACCAGTTACCAAACCGTCCTGCAGTAATGGAGCACATGAATTAACAACTGCTAATCGAAGGCTCCCTACATCTACCCAAGTTCCAGTAAGCATTTTAAAGTTTTCAACTACTCTTCCATCAAAATCTATACCTCTACTAGGATCATTAGCATCTACTAACCTTCCCGCATCTCCAATTATGTAAAAACCTTCTTCATCAAATGCTTTTTTAGTTAAATCATCCCTCTTTAAGTATCCTGGAGTCACATTAGGGCCTTTTACTCTTAACTCCATTTTATTTCCTACAGGAATCATTTTTATTTCTATTCCAGGAACTGGCAAACCTATATTACCTGGTTTATCTAATTTAAAATATGTTGATGTTGATAAAGGCGCAGTTTCAGTAGCACCCCATCCACTAACAAGATCTATATCATTACCTGTAGTGTTTTTTGCTAAATCTCTAATTCCATTCCAAATTTCGGGAGGCAGCGATGCTCCACCATAAGATATAAAACTTAAGTTTTTAAAAAATGATTTACATAGCTCTTTGTCTGATTTCAAAGCCTCTAACAACATAGCTAAACCAGCAGGAACTGATCCATATGAAGTTGGAGAGATTTCTTTAAGGTTTTTAATTGTATTTAAAAATAATGAAGGAATAGGTTTTCCATTATCAATATACATAGTCCCTCCATTCCAAAATATTCCATTTAATGAAAGGTTTCCTCCCATGGTATGATTCCATGGAAGCCAATCTACAATTATACTTTCTCCAAACTCTTGAGGTCGTACTTGATGCCCTTGCTGCATATTAACACAAAGCATTTTTTGCGTATTAATTACTCCCTTAGGCATTCCCGTAGAACCAGAAGTAAATAAATATTTTGCAATATAGCTTGGAGTAACTGCATTATAAGTTTTTTCAATTTCATTATTAGGAACTATACATAATAAATTTTTAAATAATTCCATATTATATTTTAAAACAGGGTTTTTTGTACAAATTACTTTAATATTATCTAAAGGAAGGTTTTCGAGAGCCTTTTCAAACATTATTCCATCTTCTACAAAAATTAAACCTGGATCAACTAATTCAAAACAATGTTTTAATTTTGCATAATCACTACTCATTATAGAATAGGCAACAGATATGGGAGCAACTGGAACCCCACAAAATAGACCAGCTAAATTTAATAATCCATGATTTATACTATTTCCAGATAAAATCATAATAGGTTTTTTTTGATTTAAACCATTATCAATTATATATTGAGAGATACTGTTTATATTTTTTAAAGCTTTTTTATAAGATAATTTGGTCCATTCTCCATTGTCCCTCTCCGCTAACCAAATATTTTCAGGGACTTGTTCACAAGTTTTTTTAAACTTATTACCAACATTAACTTCGTATTCTTCAAGTTTTATTGGAGACCTTAAAATTAAAGTTCCATCTTCTCTTTTTTCTACATCTAACTCTTGAGGTGGAAATGATAATTTCATTATTAAGTAACTCCCAAGATTAATTTATCTACTATGCAGCAGTATTTATTATCTTATCTCTCGCTTCTTCATACTCTTGTTTCAAACGATTTACTAATCCCTCAGTTGAAAGCACATCTTTAATTGCACCAATACCTTGACCACAACCCCAAATATCTTTCCAAGCTTTTTTCTTTTCCATTCCCTCAGGACCAAAATCCATTTTACTTGGATCACTTGTAGGTAAATTATCAGGATCAAAACCAGCACTAGCTAGAGAAGGTTTCAAATAATTCCCATGAACACCAGTAACTAAATTAGTATGAACAATATCATCAGCTGCATACTGAGTAATTGCATTTTTATAGCCATCATTAGCATTTGCTTCTTTTGTTGCTATAAATGCAGATCCAATATAACCAAAATCTGCACCCGCTGCTTCTGCTGCTAAAACAGCATTTCCAGTAGCTATTGACCCTGATAATGCTAATGGCCCTTTAAACCATTCTCTAATTTCTTGAACCAACGCAAAAGGAGATGTTACTCCTGCGTGCCCCCCTGCTCCAGCTGCAACTGCAACAAGGCCATCGGCTCCTTTTTCAATAGCTTTATGAGCAAACCTATTGTTAATCACATCATGTAAAACTATACCTCCATAACTATGAATAGCATCATTAACTTCTGGCCTTGCTCCTAATGAAGTAATAACAACAGGGACTTTATATTTTACACACATTTCCATATCTTTATCTAACCTAATATCATTAGATCTATGTACAATTTGATTAACCGCAAAGGGAGCTACAGTTACATCAGGATTTTTTATCTTAAATGCTGCTAACTCTTCTGTAATTTGTGCCAGCCAGTCATCCAATAATTCTTGTGGTCTTGCATTCAAAGCTGGGAAAGAACCTAAAACTCCTGCTTTACATTGGGCTATAACTAATTCTGGATTAGATATAATAAATAATGGAGCGGCAATAACAGGTACGGAAAAATTTTTTTTATTAAGTATAGATGGTAAATTCATTATTATATCCCAAATTTTTAATTTATATGTAATGATTAATTCATATAATATATATACTATTTTTGTAAAAGTAAGGTTTTTTTATGCAGGACGCTATTATTGCAATTGACCAAGGCACATCTTCTACAAGAGCTGTTTTGTTTAATATAAAACTTTCAACAATTCATATTGAACAAGAAAATATAAATACTTTATATCCTGAAAATGGATGGGTAGAGCAAGATGCGAATGATATATGGAAAAAAACTCTATTAGTTACTAAAAATATTATTTCTTATGCAAAATCAAAAAATATTAATGTTTTATCTATAGGCATAACAAACCAAAGAGAAACTATAGTTGCGTGGAATAAGGATACAGGAAAAGTTTTATCTAAGGCAATTATTTGGCAGGATCGCAGAACAAAAGATAAATGTAATGAGTTAATTATTAATGGATTAAATAAAACAATCAATAATAAGACAGGTTTACTTCTAGACCCTTATTTTTCGGCAACAAAAATATCTTGGCTATTAGATAATATAGATAATGCAAAGCAATTAGCTTTAAGTAATAAATTATGCGTAGGAACTATTGATACTTTTTTGTTATTTAAATTAACCGAAGGAAAAAGTTTTTATACAGATGCAACAAATGCATCACGAACAAGTTTATATAATATTCATGACAATAAGTGGGATAATGAATTATTAGAAATCTTTAAAATTCCATTAAATATATTACCTGAAGTAAAAGATAATATATTTGAATTTGGTACAACAAGTAAAAATATTACAGAAAAGACTATTCCTATTAATGCTATGATTGGAGACCAACAATCTGCTGCTATAGGACAAAATTGTTTTAACCCTGGTGATATTAAAGCTACATTTGGAACAGGATGTTTTATCCTAGCTAATACAGGAAAAAAACCATTAAAAAGTAAAAATAAACTTCTTAGTACAATTGCTTATAAAATTAATAATACTACAAGCTATGCTCTTGAAGGATCAATTTTTACTTCTGGATCAACTATGAAATGGCTTAGAGATGAATTAGAAATAATTCAAAATATAAATGATAGTGAATATTTGGCTGCAAGTATTAAAGATAATAATGGTGTTTATTTTGTTCCTGCCTTTACAGGGTTAGGTGCCCCTCATTGGAAACCAGATGCTAGAGGCACAATAGTTGGCTTAACAGGATCTTCCGGTAAAGCTGAAATAGTGAGAGCCGCACTAGAAGCTGTAGCTTATCAAAGTGTTGATTTATTTGATGCAATGAAAGCGGATGGACAAATAACTAAAAGAGTTAGAGTAGATGGAGCCATGAGCGCTAATGATTGGCTGCTACAATTTTTATCGAGTATAAGTAATGCAAGAATAGAAAAATCAGACAATGCGGAAACAACCTCTAAAGGAGCAGCTATATTAGCCTCTATAGGCTCCGGCTTATACTCTTCTATGGAAGAAACTAAGGTTTTTTGGCAATTGCATAAAAGCTTTATTCCTAATATGGAAAATGAAGAAATTAAAAAGTATAGAAATGGTTGGAATAAAGCCATAAAAAGAACTATATTGTAATACTTATTTTATTAATTTAGGATACTTCATATGCATGATCTGATTATTAAAAATGGCACTGTAATAGATGGAACAGGTTCTCCAAAAATACTTTCTGATATAGCTATAACTGATGGTATGATTTGTGAAGTAGGTAAAATATCAGAAAACTCTAAAAGAACTATAAATGCAGAAGGAAAATTAGTAACACCTGGATGGGTAGATATACATACTCATTATGATGGGCAAGCAACATGGGACCCATATCTCACTCCATCATCATGGCACGGTGTAACTACATGCGTTTTTGGAAATTGTGGCGTGGGCTTTGCTCCAGTTAAAAAAGGAAGTGAGAATTATTTAATTAATCTTATGGAAGGCGTTGAAGATATTCCAGAATCAGTCTTATCAGAAGGTATAGATTTTTCATGGGAGTCTTTTCCTGAATATTTAAATACATTGGAAAAATCAAAAAGAATCATGGATATAGCAACACAAGTTCCTCATTCTGCCCTTCGTTTTTTTGTTATGGGAGAAGATGGAGCAAACCATTTATCTAAACCAGATGAAAAACAAATTTCAAAAATGACAAGTTTGTTAGAAGAAGCACTTGTAGCTGGGGCACTTGGAATATCAACATCAAGAACTACAAAACATAAGTCTGCAGATGGAAATCTTATTCCTAGTTTAAGCGCAGATGATAAAGAACTAGCAGGTATAGCGGAAGCTTTGAAAAATACAAAAAAAGGTCTTTTACAGTGTAATTCAGATATGGGTCCTGGCGAAATGGAGTTATTAATTCAAGCTTCAAAACATTCTGGACAACCTTTATCTGTCCTTCTTATACAATATAATGATTTTCCTGAAAGATGGAGAGATACATTAAAACATATAGCAGAGGCTAATAAAAAAGGTATCAGCACTACAGGGCAAGTTGGAAGTCGCCCTATTGGTGTATTAATGGGATTTAATACTAGTGTGAATCCGTTTTCTAGTCATAAAATATGGGAAAAAATTAAACATTTATCAGCTAAAGAACGAAATAAATTAATAAATAATAACATGGACATTCGTAATAGTTTAATAAATGATATTCCAGAAAATGCTCATACTAAATGGATTAAACAAACTTTTCCTCTAACCTATTTATTAAAAGAACCTCTAAACTATGAACCTACTAAAGAGATGAGCATAACTTCTCTAGCATCAGAATTGAATAAGAGTCCTTGGGAGATAATACTTAATCATTTTATTTCTTCTGATAATGATGAATTTTTAATGCATACCTTTGAAAATTATACTCATAATAATTTAGATGTAATAGCTGAAATGCTTGAATCAGAGCATACAATTTGCGGTGTAGGTGATGCTGGTGCTCATGTAGCTACAATTTGTGATGCAAGTTATCCAACCTTTATGGTCCCCTTCTGGTCTAGAGATAGAACAAGAGGTAAATTACTAAACTTAGAGCACCTTGTATCTAAACAAACTCTAAAGACAGCACGAACCTACGGTCTAAATGATAGAGGAGCTCTATTAAAAGGAATGCGCGCTGATATTAATATTATAGATTATGACAAAATATCTTTAACTAAACCATCATTAAGTTATGACTTACCTGCAGGTGGAAAAAGATTAATACAAAAGTCTAATGGCTATGATCATACTTTTGTTAAGGGAATAGAAGTCTCTCATAATGGAGAGTTTACTGGCGAACTTCCAGGAAAATTGATTAGGGGCAATCAAGCTATTAATTAAAATTAAAATAAAGGATAAAAATAATGACTAATGACTTAATTGTAAACAAAGAAAATTCTATCTTAAAAATAACTTTTAACCGCCCAGAAAGAAGGAATGCTTTAAGTCATGATATGTTAAATACTTTATATCATGAGCTAATAAAAGCAGAAAATGATAGCTCTATAAGAGCTTTAGTTCTTACTGGTGCAGGCAATGCCTTTTGTGCTGGTGGAGACCTTAAAGATATGGCCGAAAGAGATAATGAAGAGGAAACAACTCAAGAAAAAACAAATAATCTTAGACGCATGATGGAAGCTTCTAGAATATTACACGAAATGCCAATACCTACAATTGCTATATTACCAGGAGCAGCAGCAGGAGCTGGTTTATCGCTTGCTTTAGCTTGTGATATGAGAATAGCCAGTGAAAATGCCAAAATTACTACTGCTTTTGCTAAAGCAGGCTTTCCTGGAGATTTTGGAGGTACATTTTTTCTAACACAAATGATTGGTACAGCAAGAGCCAGAGAATTATACTATTTATCTAGTGTTCTAACTGCAAATGAAGCAAAAGAATTAGGTATAATCAATAGAGTAGCTAGTGAGGCAAACCTAGAAAGTATTGCCAATGAAATTGTAGAACAAATTGCAACAGGACCATCAACAGCTTATAGATATATGAAACATAATATGAATTTAGCTGAAAAAGGCGATTTAAATGCATCTTTAGATAGTGAAGCATTATATCAAACATTATGCAGAGATACGGAAGACCACCAAAATGCTGCTAAATCATTCATAGCAAAAGAAAAACCAGTATTTACAGGTAGATAGCTATTAAATTTAATTATTAATAAAAGGATTAATACATGTCGATTAAAGATATTAAAGCGCTTACATTTGATACTGGTGGAACAATTTTAGACTGGCATACAGGTTTTAAGAATGCGTTTGAAAAAGCAGGAGAAGAGCATGGAATTAAAAAAGATTGGGCAAGTATAACTAATGAACTTAGAAGAAAATCTCTTAAATCCGTTTTAAATTTAGGAGAACATAATAAACCTGAATATAATTTTGATGGAGGACATAGAATAGCTCTAGAAGAGGTAGTTTCTGAATTTAATTTATCTGCATTTACAGAAAAGAACCTTTATGACATTGCTTATAATGCTCCTCATAACTTTAAGGTATGGGATGATTTTCCAGACGTTTTACCTAGGTTAAAAAAACAATTTTTATGTGTATCTTTTACATTACTGAGTTTTAAATTAATTATTGATACAGCAAGAAAAAATAATCTTACCTGGGATGCCGTATTTTCTTGTGAAGGCATAGGCAAATATAAAATTCTTCCTGAAGCTTATGAAACTGCAGCAAAATGGCTACAGTTAGAACCTAGTGAATGTGGAATGGTTGCGTGTCATAATTTTGACCTAGATGCTGCTAAAAAAGTTGGATTTAAAACTATATTTGTAAAAAGACCTTTAGAATGGGGAAAAGAAGGACCACCCGATCCAACTGCAAATGCTCATCATGATATAATTGTAGATAGTTTTACTGAACTAAAGGAATCTTTAGGATGCTAGATATATCTTCTTTAACGAATAAACAAATATACCTTAAAAGTTCTCCTAAAGATAAATTACTAGAAGATAATTTTGAATTTATAAATTCTAAAGTGAAAGATTTAGATCACAACCAAGTTTTAGTAGAAGTAGTATATATCTCTATAGATGCTGCTAATCGTGCATGGATGCAGGGAAGAACTTACAGAAGCCAAATACTTCCAGGAGATGTTATGGGTGGATACGCACTAGGTAAAGTAATAGCTACTAATAATAATAATTTTAATATAGGTGATTATGTTGAAGGAGATTTAGGTTGGCAAAATTATGCAATTAGAGATGCAAAAGAATTAATAAAAACATCTATAAAAGCATCTGAAAACCTTCATATGAGTGTCCTCGGTATAACAGGTAAAACTGCCTACTTTGGTCTAGGTCTTGCAGATCTTAAAAAAGGAGAAACTGTATTGATTTCCGCTGCTGCAGGCGCTGTTGGTAACGTTGCAGGTCAAATAGCAAAAATTAAAGGTTGTAAGGTAATTGGAATAACTAGTTCTGATGAAAAAGCTTTATGGCTTAAAGACGTCTTAGGGTTTGATGGAGTAGTAAACTATAAAAATGACAATTTCATTAAAGATTTAAGATCTTTATGCCCAGAAAAGGTTGATGTATATTTTGATAATGTAGGAGGACCAATATTTGAATCCGTATTATTTGCTATGAATAACTTTGGCAGAATAATATGCTGTGGCGCAGTCTCTCAATATGACCAAGCGTCCCCTCAAAATGGTCCGAGGGGTGTTCCAGGACTCATTGTAACTAAAAGGCTTACGCTAAAAGGGTTTATAGTTATGGATTTCAATGAAAAAGAACAAGAAGAGGCAGAAAAAAATCTTTTAAACTGGATAAATCAAAATAAAATAATTCCTGCAGAAGATATAATGAATGGATTAGAAAGCACACCTATGGCTCTAATTGGATTATTAAACGGCGATAATAAAGGAAAAAGATTAATTAAAATTTAATAATAAAGAGAGAAATAATGAGCACTAATGAACAATGGCTTAATACAAATAAAGAAAAAGCATTAGAACCAGATTTGCCTATTTGTGATCCGCATCATCATTTATGGGATTTCAAGAAAGATTCAGTTGAACCCACCTATCTCTTACCAGAAATACTAAGTGACACAAATTCCGGACATAATATAGTTTCCACTGTTTTTATAGAATGCGGCGCCATGTATAACCCTGAACATTCTATTGAAGAACAAGTAATTAATGAAACTACATTTGTTAATGGAATAGCTGCTATGAGCAATTCTGGAGCATATGGAAACACTAAAATTGCAGCTGGAATAGTTGGAAGCGCCCCTCTATTAATTGGAGATAGAGTTGCAAATATTTTAGATAAACATCTAAATATTGCTTCGGATAGATTTAAAGGTATTAGATCACAGGCAGCAATGCATCCTGATGGAACCATTCCAGTTTCACGAGCACGTCCAATAGAAGGTGTTTATATCAATGATAATTTTCAAAAAGGTTTTGCACATTTAGAATCAAGGAATTTATCATTTGAAGCTTGGTGTTATCATCCTCAATTACCTCAATTAATTGAATTAGCTAAAAAGTTTCCTAATACATCAATAATTTTAAATCATTTTGGAGGACCTTTAGGAGTTGGCTCATTCTCTAATAAAGAAGATGAAACGTATAATTTTTGGGAAAAGCAAATTATAGAACTTTCCAAATGTGAGAATGTTGTTGCAAAACTTGGTGGTATAGCAATGGAAATTAATGGGTTTGATTGGCATGAAAATAACTCTGCACCATCTGGAAGCGAACTAATTAATAGAACAAAAAGATATTACGATAAAACCCTGAACCTATTTGGTATAGACAGATGCATGTTTGAATCAAACTTTCCAGTAGATAAAATTAGTTGCAGTTACGTAAATTTATGGAATGGGTTTAAAGAACTTACAAAAGATTACTCACAAAGTGAAAGAGCAAAACTTTTTCATGATAATGCTTCTAAAACTTATAAGTTACAAAATTAATTTATGCTTAAAAATAAATATAATGCAATTGTGTGTAATAACTTTGGGTCAATTGATGATTTAAAATACTCCTCTTTTAGTTCAATTCCATTAAAGAATAATCAAGTTAGAATTCAAGTTAAAGCCTGCGGAATAAATTTTCCAGATAAACTAATGGTAGAAGGTAAATATCAATTAAAACCCTCCCTACCCTTTATACCAGGAATGGAATTATCTGGAATTATATGTGAATCCAATAGTAAAGAATATCCTATAGGAACAAAAGTGATTTACCAAATGAGGTTTGGTGGATATTCTGAGGAGATAATAGCAAATATTGACGACCTTAAAGTATTTCCTAATAATTTTACATATGAACAGGCAGCAGGATTTAGTGTGGCATCCCAAACAGCATACGTATCCCTTGTGGAAAGAGCTAATATTTTAGAAGGACAAACTATACTTATATTAGGAGCTGCTGGAGGCGTAGGACTTGCAGCTATTCAATTAGCTAATGCTATAGGAGCAAAAGTAATTGCTATATGCAGCACTAAAAGTAAGCAAGAAATAGCTATTAAGGCTGGAGCAAAGTATGCACTAGGATATGACAACATGATTAACGAAGTAGCTGAAATCACAGAAAAAGAAGGAGTTGATGTCATCTATGACCCTATTGGTGGAGAATATTTTTTAAATGCATTAAAAACAATTAAATGGGGTGGAAAAATATTAATTGTGGGTTTTGCTAGTGGATCTATTCCTTCCCTTCCAATAAATATTCCTCTTATAAAAGGCATCTCTGTACTTGGAGTTAGAGCTGGAGAATATTTTAGAAAGTACCCAAATTTAAAAAAAACTGCTATGAACAAAATATTAAATATTGCTAATAAAGGTTTAATTACTCCTATAATTCATGATTCAATACCTTTAAGAAATGCTATAAAAGCGCTTAAAAAAATTGAAAAAAGAGAAGTTATTGGAAGATTAATCCTTAAGCCTTAAAATAAACTAATGAATTTCTGCAGCATTTTTCATAGCCAATAATAATTTATTTATATCAAAATCTGGAGAGCGAGCGGCCTCTAATATAAAAGCTTCTTTATCCATTTGTTTTTCAATAATACTAGGTAATAACGTAACAACATCTTTAGGTATAATAACGGCTCCATGCTTATCAAAATGCACTATATCAGAATCATTAGCTTGCATTCCGTATATATTAACCTCTGTAGAATATTCTAAAACTTGCGTATATGCATGACTCGGCCCTATAGAACCTGCTAATGCAGAAAAACCATTTGCCCATTGATCTAAGTCTCTAATGACACCATTAGTAATTAAACCTTTAACACCAAGCCCTAAGTGTATAGCACTATTTACTTCTCCCCAGAAGGCACCAAAGCCTGCAGGATTGTCAATATCTTCTATTAAAACTATAGAGGGTTTAAGTTTTTCAGATACATACTTATAATATGATGTTCTAATTTCCGTTGCATTATCTAGTGGTTTATTTTTTCCACTTATTTTTGCGGTTTTCACATACCCACATAAAGAGCCATGAATTCCAACCGGAACCAAAGGACTTGTTGTAAAACCAATAGATCTTCTATTAGGAGCTGCCAAATCCAGGGCGTTACAAATAGTTGGAGTATCCCATGCTTGAAGTTTAACTAAATCACTAACCTGAATATCAGTCATCATCTACCTCCTCTAAATATTACAATATATATTATAACATATAAAAATAAAAAAAGGAGGCAATTTCTTGCCTCCTTTTTTAAGTAATTTTATTCCTGGGGAGGAGAATATAAAATTACTCAATTATGCTTCTATATTTTGTTCTTTGGAGGATTAAAAAGATAGAAACAATAATTAATTACCTAAAACCCTAATGATATTCCAGCCATTAAAATTTGTGGATCAATCTCTGTAGTTGCATGATCACCATCGCTATGGTCCATATTAGAAAGTTGAGCCCAAGTATTTACTCCACCACCTAAATTATAACCAAGACCAAAATATGTGTTAGTGTCTTCTAAAACGTTAGAAGAAGTTCCACCAACTACTTTTTCTTGATGCGCATAACCAGCGCCAACTGTAACATTACCCATTGCATATTCCACAGCAAAAGTATAACCAGCATCGGATGCTTTAGCAGCATCTCCTGTGCGGCCAAAACTCTCTCCATGATCATATGCATGAGCACCTAGTGTAATATTGCCCATAGTAGCTTTAATACCACCTGTTATAACTGATAAATCATTAGCACCATAAGTAGAAGCTGTACCTATTGAGTTACCAGAAATTGACGCAAGACCTACAACGTATGAGATTCCTTCTATTTCTACTTCATATGCAGCAGCTATATGTACTGCTTCACCATGTACAGAAGATTCATCCGCTTGCTGTCTAGCATTTGTTGTACTTGTATTAAATGATAAATCTGGAGTATATGTAACACTTACAGAAAAACCATTTATTGAAGGCAAAGAGTAATTTATTCTATTACTAGCTTGTGCATAATAAACTTCTGCCCACCCTGTATCTGAGGTCGCAGTTATTCCTGAGTCAAACAACGCTTGATAATATCCATCATGTCCATCTCCTGGAACCATAGCACCAACTCTTGGCACTAATATTGTAGCAGCATCTGCTGTGCTACCAATTGTAAGTGTTCCCATGTCTGTTTGGATATAAACAGAGTTACTGGATGGTAGATAAGCATCTGATGCACCACTTAATAGCGGCTGAACACTTAATGTAAATGATCCACCAACAGTCCAACCATTATCAGTTGTTGTATCGGCTCCCATTGAAAATCTTGTAAATTTATTAGTAACTCCTCCATCTACATCATCACCCATTCCTATGATGTGTTGCATAAAACCACTAATTTTAACATCAGCATTTGCAATACTTGATAATGTGATAAAAATCATTGTTAATAAGCTTATTAATATTTTATTCATAATATCTCCTCAATTGTTATTTTTACTATGCTGCAAAAACGCAACATTACCTCAAAGTCAGATGTATTTATGCATCAAATTTTAAATTATAAAACAGTAAATGAATGATAGTTTTTGCCGCAAATAACTTCATGATAATAGTGTCAAGAACTCTGTGTTTAAATAGAGCAAGATAATTGTCACATATATATTTATTAATAAATTACAATAAGTATTTTATACGCTAAATACGTATTAACATAACTAATTATATTGAGTATTAACATAACTAATTATATTGATTAGTATATACCACAGCTTGAGTTTTTAATTCCCCTGCTTCTGTCATAAGTTCCATGATATTAATCCTTCCCAGAATCTAAAAGCTATAAAATAAACTGGCATGTGTAGCTTCTTCATAAAAATTCAATTTATTTCTCTATCTTTATATTTTTTATTATTTTTAAGATTTATTAATAATATTTTTTAAAAATTTTATTTTAGCACCTTGAAAATTATAAAACATTCTTACTTTACCTTTTCTGTTTCTCAAACATTGAAATTATCTACCTCAGTTGAATGTAAAAAATATTCTAAATCAGTAAAAAACCAATAGATATTCCAAGTAAGCCATTATCAATTTATAAAGGAAAAGGTTGGAAAAATTGGCCTCAATTTTTGGGGAGAGTATAATAATTTAATTAATATTTGAACTCTGGTTGAACATTCCTCAATAAGCCCAGCAGCTTCAGCATATGTTCGCTGATGTGCTATAGTCTGCTCTGCCTTACTCACAAGTGCATATAAAACTGTTATGCACATTTGATCAGGCCGTGTAATCATTGCAGTGGTGTAGATCTGCATATTCTACGGCGAGGCTTCTAAGCTCCATGTTCTTCTTTGATGAAGGCGCAGTCATTACGTCTAGAAACGCTTGATGTGTTGGATACCAGATGCCCAGTGCCTCATGGATGTCTTGCTCACCTACGACACAGCCGTGAACGTGTGTACGCCACAGTACCTTACCGCCAACCTCTTTAAGCAAAGCAGAGAGAACAGCCATGTACTCTTTGTATAAGTCCCCATCAGGGTAGCTGGCGTCAGCTGTGTAACGGTTAAGGTTTAGCATTAAGACAGAGGTATCATTGTCGCTTGCTGCGATGCGCTTAAACCCAGCAATCTGTTCATGATGTACGTTTGGTAAATCAGCCATATTATATTCTCCTATCTGGCTAGAACTATAGACAAATAGAACATTATTAAAAATAATTTATTGTAATTCTGTAAAGTAAATTAGATTTCTTTTACAAACCTGCCCAAGATTTAATATTTTTTATACCTTTAACTAATTTATCACTAGCTGTAAAAATTGACTGCCTCTTATCGCCTAAATCTGTTTTTAATGCTATTAAATCTTTCCTATGCATTCCATCCCTAATAATTTTTTGTAATGTCGTATGACTTGCTGAACATAAATTATGTACAGTCTTCATAGTAACATAAAACTGATTATTTATATCCTGACAATATTGAGTTGGAAGAGAATTATATCTACTATTTACAGCTAACAAAGCTATTAATCTATGATCTATAGTTTGACTCCACCACTTCTCTGGCTGATGTATAGGCGCTCTCGAAAGAGAAACAGTCCATTCTAATCTCATTAAACACCATTTATGAAAATCTATATTATCATTTTTGTCTAATAAATTAAACTCTAATGCATCTTTAGTATCGTTAGAATATTTTTTTGTTAATTCTATTTTTTCATTATTTATTAAATTACTTTTTTTAGAATTATCTGATTTTACCATTTACGTCCTTAACAAATATTTCATGTTTGGTTACACCTAATAATTTAATACAAATAGTATTTTATTAAAAAAAATCAAGTAATAATATTTCTAAATGCTAAGGGGCAGCGAAATACTGCCCCTGAAATAATTGAACTTACTTAATAAATTCTGGATAACTATTAAGGCCAATTTCAGTTTTATCAGCACCATCTTTTTCTTCTTCGTCTGATAATCTAACACCTAAAATAGCTTTAACAGCATACCATAATATAAAGCTAGAAATAAGAACAAATGCGCCAATAGATAATATACCAATTAACTGTATACTAAATTTAGCGTCAGAATTTGTTAACGGAACTGCTAATGTTCCCCAAATACCACAAACTAAATGTACTGGTATTGCTCCTACTACATCATCAATTTTAAGCTTATCTAATAAAGGCACTGTAAATACTACTAATGCTCCACCTATTCCTCCTATTAATACAGCTGAAATAAATGTTGGAGCTAAAGGCTCTGCAGTTATTGAAACTAATCCACCTAATGCTCCATTTAATACAAATGTTAAATCAACTTTGTTGTATAAAATTTGACACAAGATTAAGGCCGTAACTACTCCACCTGCAGCTGCTAAGTTAGTATTACAAAATATCCTAGCCATTGCACTTGCATCTGCTACAGAACCAAGAGCAAGCTGCGAGCCTCCATTAAAACCAAACCAACCAAACCATAATAGAAAAGTTCCTAATGTAGCTAAAGGTAAAGCAGATGCTTGCATAGGGTTAACTCTTCCATCTGAAGAGTATTTACCTTTTCTTGATCCTAGGACTATACAGCCTGCTAGTGCACACCATCCACCTACAGAATGAACAATAGTAGAACCGGCAAAATCACTAAAACCTAGATTTGAAAGCCACCCTGCACCCCAAGTCCAAGAACCTTGGATTGGATAAATTATTGCTGTTAAAACGACCACAATTAATAAAAATGACCATAATTTAACTCTTTCTGCAACGGCTCCTGAAACAATTGAAGCTGCGGTTGCAACAAATACCATTTGAAAGAACCAATCTGATGCCCCTGCATATCCAGAATCTGAAGTTTCAACAGATGGGTCAGCAACATCAAAAGGACTAAATGTTCCAATAAAACCTCCATCGACTCCAGAATACATTAAATTATACCCTACTAAAAAGTATAAAATTCCTGCCACTGAATATAATACAATATTTTTTGTGCATATAGTTGCTACACTTTTTGTACGTACCATGCCTGCTTCCAACATACAAAAGCCTGCAGCCATTAACATGACTAGTATTCCATTTACTAAGAATGAAAATGTATTAAATATAAACGCTATATCTTGAGTTTCCATCTATTTTTCCTTATTTTATTCTATAAAATTACAATTATTCTTATCTTTGTATATAAGCATGTTTTATGCCAACTATTACATGCCTGTAATTCCTAAAAGCATAAAATTAATTAAGAAAATTTGATGAAAATTTAATCAATATATTTTTTTAGCGTCTAAAATTTAATCTTTTGTAGTGAAAAATTCTAATATTAGCTATATAATGAGAAATAAAACTTAATAAATATTATTAGTATAAATAATTTACTTAAATTAACCTATTTAATACACTATGATTTAATTTTAAATATGGGGGAGGAAACATGAATAAGTATATAATAAAGTTATTTATATTAACAATTTTAATTGTTTTTAATATAAATTTAACTAATGCACAAAATATAGTGACTGATGAAATGCTTATAACAGCACAAGAAGATCCTAATAATTGGTTAATGGTTACCGGAAATTATACTGGGAACAGGTATAGTAAACTTGGACAAATTAATGATTCAAATGTATCAAAGTTAGTACCAAAATGGATTTTTTCTTTAGGCACTCTTGATGCACAAAATACAACTCCGGTCATTCATGATGGCATAATGTATGTGACTGCTTCTCATGGAAAAACTTTTGCTTTAAATGCAGAAAATGGGCAAGAAATATGGAGATTCAGCGCTCAATTACCAGAAGGCGTAGCTGGTAAAATGTGCTGTGATATAGGTAATAGAGGTGTTGCAATTTATGGAGATAAAGTTTTTGTGGCCACACCTGATGCACATGTTGTTGCACTAAATAAAGATGATGGAACTGTCATTTGGGATGAAACTATAGGTGATTGGGAAAAAGCATATACGATGACTGTAGCTCCTTTAGTTGTTAAAGGAAATGTCATAGTAGGCATGTCTGGAGCAGAGTATCCTACAAGACTCTATATAGAGGCCTTAAACAGTGATACTGGAAAACAAGCATGGCGAACCTATACTATTCCTGGACCTGGTGAACCTGGACACGATAGCTGGGGGTCTGCTAGAGCAGCTGAATATGGCGGTGCATCTGCTTGGATAACAGGGGCTTATGATCCTGAATTAGATATACTTTATTGGGGAACTGGAAACCCTAACCCTGATTGGGACGGCACGGTAAGACCTGGTGATAATTTATATTCAAATTCAACATTAGCTTTAGATCCAGATACCGGAGAAATAAAATTTTATTTCCAATACACACCGGCTGATGTATGGGACTATGATGGCAATAATGAGCCTATACTTGTAGATTATGGGAATGAAAAAGTTTGGCTTCATGGTGATAGGAATGGTTATTTATATAAAATTGATAGAACTAATGGTCAATTTAGATATGGAAAAGAAATATCCAAGGTAAATTGGAATACTGGCTTTGAATATGATGGCCGTCCAATATGGAATATGGATAAAGTTCCTACTTACGAATATGAAGCTAAAGATATCTGCCCAGCTTCAGAGGGAGGAAAATGGTGGAATCCTATGACTGTTAATCCAGAAACAGGATGGGTATTTGTACCTAGTAGAGAAATTTGCACTGATATCAAAAGTGCACCTCTTGGTGAAGGGTTAAACCCAGATGAAATAACTGAAGGCAAGCCTTATTGGGGAATTGGCACAATAGGATGGAATACAGGTTATGGGCAATTAGTTGCTTTTGATGGAAGAACTGGCGAAAAGATGTGGGTTGTAAAAGATAGATCTCCCTTTACTAGTGGATTACTTTCTACTAGAGGAAATTTATTATTTGCAGGAACTCCTGAGGGTGAATTTAGAGCTTATCATCAAGAAACAGGTGAAGAGCTTTGGTCATTTCAAACAGGCTCTGGAATATTTGGAAGCCCATCTACATACACTATAAATGGTAAACAATTCGTTGCAGTTCCATCTGGATACGGCGGCTGGACTGGTTGGGCACATTTTGGTGAAGGTGGAGCTCCTTGGTTAAAAGATAGTCGCAAAGGCGGTATCATTATTGGCTTTGGG